>Ga0075570_104_pt1 | contig 59056 bp, 49 predicted proteins | sample RifGroA1_FD_68156 | JGI IMG/M metagenome (GOLD analysis project Ga0075570, IMG submission 68156) | candidate division WWE3 bacterium GW2011_GWA1_41_8
CAGGTAGTTTCTGATATAAATAAGAAAACTGAATCATTCAAAGGGATGCAAGTCCCTGTTAATATTTTCATAGAGAAAGACAAGTCATATAGAATAGAAATTGGAACCCCCCCAGCGTCTGCATTAATAAAGAAAGAGCTTGGGTTGGATAAGGGATCAGGAACCCCAAATTTGAATAAGGTTGGAAATTTAGGAATTGAGCAAGTAATAAAAGTAGCAAAGATGAAGCAAGATTCAATGTTTGTAAGGAATTTAAAATCTGCTGTAAAGACTGTTATAGGAAGCGCACATGTTGCTGGAATTTTAGTTGAAGGAATGCCTGCTCAAGAGATAAACCCATTAATAGATTCTGGAAAATTTGATAATGAAATAAATCAAGAATTAACAGAAATCTCTCAGGAAAAGAAAAAAAGATTAAATGAGCAATTAACAAATGTACAAGAAGCATTAAAGAAAGAGTTAGAGAAACAGAATACTGATGAGGTAATAATATTAGTATCGGATGACACCTCGCCGGATAATACCCAAGAAATGGTTTCAGGCTATAAAGATAGAATTCCCAATTTAATTTATAACCGGAACGAGAAGAATTTGGGTTTTAACGGGAACGTGTGTACTTGTTACGAGTTGGCTCCTACAAGATACGTTTGGTTCTTTTGTGATGATGATACTTTGCTTCCCGGTGCAATTAATAGCGTAGTAACCGCGCTAAAAAAGTACGAACCTGTAGTTACGGTCTTTAATCACACACAGATGGATCCTTATGGAGTTAAGGTCACGGCAGGTGTGTCCCAAGACATAATTTATAACAGTGTGGATGAAATCAAGGATTACCAATCTCTGCAAAGAACCACATTTTTGTCTATTCTTGTAGTAGAAAAAAGGCTACCTCTCGACGTTATCAAGCGGGAAAACTATATGGACAATATATATTTTCAAGTCACGCTTTCCCTCCTTCTTTTAAGCGATAAGTTTAAATTTGCTGAAATATCTTCGTTGGTACTGCATCGTAATGTAGGTTATAAATACGGGGAATTTTTCAAGTTCTATATGGTGGACCATCTTAAAGCTGTAACCATTATTCCACATAAAATGGACGTTAATAAATTTGTATCCTGGTCTAAAGGACATTTATTTACAGCTTTAAAGTTATACTTATCGAGAAAGTTAGGTCTATTTTTGTATAAAGGAAACCCCACAACTGATACTCTAAAAGCACTATTTAAGTTCTATCGATTTACATGCATCGTAATACTTATGTTTCCGATAATATATTTTTTAACACCGGCTTTTGTTCTTAAAGGAATTTACTTTTTGCAGCTTATGAGGATACACGGTTACAACGATGCTAAGGTAGTTTATAATAGAACAATTAACAGAGCGTTTACTGACGAAAGACGTACCGGATTTACCAGTTATAGATAAATATGGAGCAACTAATAGCTAAAATAAAACACTATTTATCTTTTGCGGGATTAATAGTCTTGCCGGCAAAGAAACAGAATATTATAGATGAATTCCATAAACTATATTATGATTCATACCTTATAGGTGGTACTTGGACTAGCAACAAATTTTTAGGAGTAGCTACTCAAAAATGTCCTTTAGATCTATTTGTATACCAGGAAATATTATATGAAACAAAGCCGGATCTGATCATAGAAGCGGGAACCGCGAACGGTGGTGGTGCACTGTATCTTGCCTCAATATGCGATTTGATGGGGCATGGAGAAGTTTTAACAATAGATATCACTGATCTTGGTAATCTTCCTGTGCACAAAAGGATTTCTTACCTTTTTGGATCCTCAACCTCAGAAGAAATAATCAAAAAAGTAGAAGAAAGAATTCAGGGTAAAAATCGCGTGATGGTAATTCTCGATTCGGATCACAGTAAAAACCATGTGTTGCAGGAGCTGAGACTTTATCACAGGTACGTCACCTCCGGATGTTACTTAATTGTGGAAGATACAAATGTGAATAGCCATCCGGTTAGGCCAGAGCATGGACCCGGGCCGGCTGAGGCGTTATCCGAATTCTTTGATGAGAACAGTGATTTTATAGTTGATAGGGAGCGCGAAAAAGCCTACTTAACTTTTAATCCCGGTGGTTACTTGAGGAAAAAATAGTAACTATGAAGTACAAAGCGTTTCTATTTTTCCTAACGATAGTACTTACATTCATTTTCCTAAAAGATGTCAAGCAAGGCTCATTTCTTTTTCTCCATGACGAGGATCTTTTTTTATCAAAGAATGAAAGCTTGAGTGCTTTTTACGTTCAGAATCCTTTAGATCTAGGCAGTCCAAATAGCTCTATCATGTTAGCAACTTTTTGGTCGCGTTTGTTTTACACATTTGTCTACAGTGTAGGGTTAAACTTGAATCAGGCACAAGTAGTCATTTACTTTTTAAAGATTCTAATAGCACTATTCCTGCCGTATATTGGTTTTAAAAAATTATCGACTCTTTACCTGAAAGATTCCAATGATTTAATTTCACTTGTAGTCTCTCTCTGGTATAGCTTTAATACTTACGCAGTGATTTATTGGCATGGGAACAGTTTTTCACTACCATTGCTACTCTGCTATGCTTTAGCACCGCTGTCGTTATACTATTTGCATTTGGCTATCCTTGAAAAGAGTGACACACGGATTAAAGCAAAAGCCGCATTACTGCTATTTCTCATGTCATTCGGTTTCTATCTTTTTGCGGTATATTTGCTTGTTATAACCTTTTATATAGTGGTGTATATATTAGCTTATAAAAAGAATGTTAAGAGCGTTATTGCTAACACTTTTATTCTGGGAATACTTTCACTTCCGCTGTTTTCTTTGTTTTTCGTTTCACTTTATAACACGTTCGTCAATGGTGCAGTTACAGTAAATACTACAGGAGGGGAAACTTTCGGCGCACTTAGAGGGAGCCTGCTTTACCCCTTATTCATGTGGTTCTCGTGGGGAATTTACACAGTGTGGGAGCCAAGAAATATTTTTACGTTTTATCGTTACTACTATACATTACCATCATTACTTTCTCCTTTTGTTATATATTTTTTGATAATTTACGGCGTCATGAAAGGTAAGAAAAACTTACTCATATATCTATTTCTAATACTCTTTTTGTTGATGGTTTTTGTAATAAAAGGGAGTCAGCCGCCGTATGGGAATGTTTTTTTACACCTAATTGATAATTTCCCCTTGTTCAGAATTTTTCGCTCTCCAGATAATAAGTTTGGTTTTGGGATTGTGTTTACTTTGTCGATACTTTTATTACTGGTCTCGAGAAAGTTTAGAAAGCCGCTGTTTGTGATTTTGATAAGTTTAGTGGTGCTTATACAAGGGTTTCCTTTATTTTCTGGTGTAGCGATTAAGGGAGAAAATACCACAACATCTACAGATAGAATAATTTCAGTTCCTTCGGAATACAAAAGTTTGATAGAATTTTTAAACTCCAGTACAGATCCATATGGGTATGTACTTGTTTTTCCGCCACAGGAATTTGGATTCTTCAATTTAGGTGAAAATGAAGGACATGTAGGTCAGGACCTTTTACCTAAGTATTCTGAACTTCCTTTTATTTATCTTTCTGAATACAGCAGTATGCTTAGTGACACATATACGATTTTGAGAAATTCTATCAGTAGGAACGATCTAACCATATTGGATAGGTTTCCTGTCAAATACATTGTTATCAGAAACGATACGGGAAGTTTGAGACCACCCAAAGAATTAATAGACGCGATAGAAAACACTTTTAACAAGGTTTACGAAAACAAACTTTTTAAAGTATACGAAAATTCTAATATGACATCGTTAGTTGAGGGTGCTGGTGTCAGGTTTTCAATGATAAATCCTATTAAGTATGAAATAACTTTATTAAATATCAGGGGGGATAAGAAAGTGGTTTTTAACCAAAATTATAACTACGGTTGGACACTATATCCCCGAGCAATCTCAGCGGTTGAGGAATGCTCTAAATCATTCGAATTTGCAGATGGAGGTGTAGAATGTGTAGCCACAAAATACCCAATTATTCCCACCGACATTTACTATTTGTTTCAACCCCCTGTTTTTCAGGATAAACACGAAAAAGGCAACGGATACGCAAATATTTGGACATTCAATGCAGATGAGATTAAAAATGTTTTAGAACCATGGCAGTACAGATTAAACTCAGACGGTAGTATGGATATCGGTCTAACTCTGTACTTCAGACCTCAAGCACTGTTCTATTTTTCTGTATTACTAAATTTTCTCTATCTGTTAGGAGTATTAGTTTTCATTTCATGGAAAAATATACACGCAAAAAAATAGTACGTCTAATAACCAATAAACATGTAATCTCTTTGTTAATATATTTATTCATCTCACTAATATTAGGCTATCTATTTACTCACAAACTTGTAGGAAATCAGTTTTTGATGGTAGGGGATCAGTATATTACATTTACTCTCGAAAAATCTGTAAACGAACTTATCTTTGTCAGAAAAATTGAAAATATGGGTGTCCATAACGCATGGCAGTCAGTAATCCATTTTTGGGATTCCTTATTCTTTGTATTAGCTTACAGTTTTGGATGGTCCGGTGCTTTTACCGAAAGAATGATATATACGCTGACTTTATTTACGACCTTAGCCCTATCCTATATAGGTTTTAACAAACTGAAAGGCATTACAGATATGAGGGTGTTTTTGGTTTAGGTTTGGCTGTAACGTATGCACTTGCACCTTTAATATTTTTTTATACACATAAGATTATAACAACCAAGTTTGACACGAGTAGTGTTGTGATCTTAGCTATCCTGTTATTTTTATCGTCTTTTGTATTTTGGTTATTCGCTCCTTTAGTGTTTTTCTTAGTAACTTATACGTTGTTTTTTGTTATTACGAAGAAAGGCAGACTAATGTGGCTTGACTTACTAAAAAGCATCACATTATTAGGTCCATTGTTACTATTTGTAGCCAGTATGGTTTTTTTTGCTATAGTGTTTGAGTATTTTGGAAAAACGGGGTATAGAAACCCATTCATCGTAAGAAGTTTCGAAAACCAGCAAGGGGGACTTTGGTACATGGTTCTTATGTACTTTTCTTGGGCTATCTATACAGATTGGACGCCTCGAACACTGTATCCTTTTGGTAACTACTTTTTTACTAAGAATTATATTTTTTCAACACTAGCCTTATATTTTACAATTGTTTATGGTTTAACTTTAGTGGTATATAAGCGCTTGAAGACTAATAATAGAGTCCGTGTATTATCAGAACTGATTAAGGAAAACGCCGTTTTATTTTCGCTGTTTCTCACACTATTAGTATCTATATTTTTTGCTAAAGCTTCTCAGCCTCCTTTTGGTGGACTCTTTGGATTTATGTTCGACCATGTTCCTCTATTCTCTGTTTTTAGAAGCGCGGATGCCCGTTTTGGTTTTTGTGTTGTTCTCTCTGTTGCTTTACTTTTGATTTTCGTATCAAAGTTTATCAATAAATATGTCTTTGCCTATTTATTATTTGCAATCGTTTTTAACCAGAGCATTTTATTGCTATCGGGTGAGGCGGTTTACGGTAGAAATGTCGAGAACAGGTATATTGATAGGATTGTTTATCTTCCAAAAGCATATCAGGATTTAATTGACTTTTTTAATTCTGATACGCAAGAGTCAGGTTATATTTTTCCTCTACCCCCGGTCAGTTACGGACACTATAACTTCGATTATAACGAAATACACATTGGTCAAGATTTGATACAAAAATTCATACAAAGACCTTTTTGGTACTCGTCTCTTGAAGCGACCGGGTCGTCTCTCAGTTCGTACAATAAGGTTGATACAGCAATTAAGCAAAAGGATATCAAAACACTCGAAGAACTCCCCATAAAGTACATTCTATTTAGAAACGATGCTATTTGTAAAAACTGTAGATTTGTATCAGAAGAGGACTTAAACGGTAAACTGGAATTAGTGTTTAAAAATGAAGTGTTCTCGGTTTATGAGTTTAAGAATCGTAAATCTATAGTGTATTCAGACAATTCCGAGTTTAAGATGGTCAATCCAATTAAGTTTAGGGTAAGTTTGAAGAACATCAAAGGACGTGTTCCCCTGTTGTTAAACTTAAGTTATAATCCCCATTGGAAATTATATATAAACGGATATTCTAATAAGATTAATTGTGTTAACAACAATTGGATATTCCTCTCAAATAATGGGGAGTGCGTTGATAGCACAAAGGTGTTTGAGGGTGAGGAGTTATCCTACTTGTGGAGAAAACCCATATTCGAGGAAAGTCACAAAGCAAGTAGTGAAATAGTTAACAAGTGGGAAGTAGATTCGGATTATATAAAAGCCAACTACGATACAAGTTTCTATAACGAAAATGAAGATGGGTCAGTTGATATCAATTTAGTTATATATTATCAGCCACAATCTTGGTTTTACCTCACAATAGCTGTTTCTTTTGCGACTATGTTTGCGCTTTTGCTCTATATATTGGTTACCGCTAGAATAAAACAAAATGCTTAGTTTAACATCACAAATAGTCTACTCGTATAATGACATGGCGTCGCTACTAGTTAGTGGTTTAGGTCTTCTAGTAAAATACGACTATTTACCTTTAGTTTCTTCCGACTTATTTTTATCCAGGATAGAGGTAGTCAACTTATTAGTATTGAAGTATCTTTTTACTTTCTTACAGCCTATATTCGTGGCAAATATTTTAGCTATTTTTTACCTAATTCTTAATACGTCTATTTCATTCATTCTGTTTAGAAGGATTGTTAAGGATAGGATTATTAGTTTAATGTTTGCAATTCTATACTCAGGTAGCGTTTTCTTCATTTTCAGAGTGGTATCGTTTACTCCAAACTTATATCAGTTGTTCACGTTTCCTCTACTCCTATATTTTCTACAATTTAAAAAAACGAAGCCGGTTTTATTAGGTTTGTTCGTATTCATAATGTTTAATTTGAGTGCATATTATGCTTACTTTGCCTCTATATTTGTATTTTTCTGGTACATGACGGACTTTGTAATTAGTGAAGGGTTGTTAAGAAGACGATTTGCACTGTTTATAAAGAAAGTAACAAGTTTCTATTTAATATTATTACTATTGCTTGGAGTATTTTTCCTCCCCCTAATAATGCAAATATTACCGGTGTTTAGTAAGTACAATCCAAAGGATGTTGAGAATGTACTGGTAAATCCGGAGAATAGGTATCGTCCCATAGAAGATTTCTATAGTTTAACTTACAGACCATGGTACCTTGTCATTCCTCCTAAGTCTTCTATATTTTTTGGTGGGTTTTCAAGAAGTCTTTACGAACAGATTAAAAATACTAATTACTATCTCGCCGATGACTACTCAGAAGTAGATATGGCGGGTACTTATTTGGGCTGGCATTTTATTTTAGGAATGATTATAGTAGCGGTGCTTTTAATTTATAAACGATTATCTGGGAAAGAACTTGCTGTATTTGAGTCAGTTTACAATAATTCTGGTTTTATACTTCGATGCTTTATTTTGATCGGTTTAGCGTTACTGGTTAGCCACCCGCCCTCATTTACTATTTCAGGGTTTAATTTTTTTACTCCTACAGCATTTATTTTTCTTATCGTACCCGTATTTAGAACTTTAGTGAGATGGGCAGTTATAATCAATTTATTGGTTTTAGTGGTAAATGTGTTTTTTTATTACGACCTATACAAAGTTAGTAAGAGTGTATATTACCGTATCTTATTTATTACTGCCTTTGTACTGTTAAATTATTTTATATTTGCTGTCCGAGTACCCATTATTAATTTGAATAGTCCTCCGGATGAAGTCGTTTTTTTGAAAGAAAACGGAGGTAGGGGAGATGCTATTGCTGTTTACCCTAAAGGAGATTTTTATAGCATTTTTTGGATCTTATACCACGACCGTCCTTTATTGAACCCTCAAGATATGTTTGACGTAAAACAAGACTTTAGTTCCAATAAGTTTTCCAAGAATCTCATTACGCTTGAAGGTATAGAAGGTGCTAAAAAGTTAAAACCAAAGCACTTGATTTTATATGAAAAGGAGATAAACGAAAATATATTTAAAAACAGCAGTAATATAAGAAATATCGATGAACTAAGGATGTTTTTCGAGGAAAAATTCGGTAAAATGGTATATTCGAACAACAACGTATCAGTGTATGAAAGATCGAATTTAAATGATTAACGTTATCGACACATCAAAAATTTTAATCACAGGCAACGTACTACTTCTTTTATTGATCTATATGTATACTATGGAGGAATATGTAGGGAAGTTGGTTAAACGTGAAGTTACTAAATTCCACTTAACACTGGTACCTGTCGCTATCATACTAATTTACCAATTATACAGTTTAAAACTCGCATTTGTCCTTTCTTTTATACAAATTCTGTTCATCGTATGGGTGTTTGTATATGCAATTACAATAAATCGACTTTATCTATATTGGCTGGCAGTTATTTCAGTAGTATTCACCCCTGTTCTGTATTTTTTTGGAATACAGGAACTTGCTATATTTCTTGCCACTATGGGTTTCTTTTCTCTCGTCACGGGAGTTTTTAAAGATCTTTTTTATGAAAAATTATTTAAAGAGTAGTCTCATATTACTTATTCTGTTTAATATTTTTAACCAGGACGTTTATGGTTCAGAGAGTACGATTCAGTACAGGAGATCTTTAGAAAGCTGGAATATTGAAGCTGACATTTTAATATACGATCCAATACTAATAGAGAGCGAGGATGCGGTATATAAAGAGTCATCCAGCTCCATCTCCCTCCTTTCAGGTGAAGATATCGCTGACTTCCTATTAATAAAGTCTTCTACTTTAAACAGATTAATAGATAAAAACGTTTTAAATAAGTACGGAAGTATCATTATTATCTGTGATGAAGAATTCGTGCAGCAGCGGTCGTTTTTGTGTGGCTATGATAAGGTAGAAGTTAAATCTGAGAATGTTTTATATACAAACCTGGGTAAGAGGATAAACTCCGGCGAAGACTTAAATATCCTGTCCGTTAGAGAGTCGGGTAAATTGTTCGTGATTATTCCTGAGCAGTATATGGTTACACCTGAGTATGCCCATAGGGTTGAAGTTTACTTCCGGACATTAGGCCGGTCTCAAGGGGTACAGGAAAGCATTGGATATGCCGCTGCGGAAAAAGAGTCCATAAACTTATTGTCCATTATTAGATCAAACGAGTTTGAATTACTTTACCCTGTGATGGGATTACTTATACTTGCAGTTCTATTAAGACCTTTGATTACTACTTTAATCCTCCACCCACAAAAACTCTATAGAAAAAGCACATACCAATTTCTTTTCACTGTGTTTATTCACTATTTTAGAGCAATCAGACCTTATGCGTTTATCGTTTTCTTAGCTCTGATAATGATATACCCATTGATTCTATATACCATATCTTTTAAAAATGCAGGAGCTTTAGACTTAAATTACATCGCTACTTACTTGAAAGAGACATTCGATTTTACTAACATCGATAATTTTATTAAGAATGCAAGGTATTTAAGATTAGGCGTATCTCTACTAAACATGGTCACCCTAATTACACTTATAATATTACTTATTCCTGAGATACAAAACATTTTTTATAGATCGGTCACAAAATTGTGCAGCTTAAAACTTAATGAAAATACTTATAAAATTTTTGCACCTCTGCTACTTTTCACTATGTTAATAACTTCAATAATTGGAAATGTGGAGGATACTTACTCTTTTCTCGTTCTACTAATGTTATTGTTTTTATACATAACGTCCATAGCAAGTAGAGATAATAAAAACTCGAACGACTTGTTGTATAGTCGGCAGAAATTAGGTTTGTTCGCAACAATACTATTAATTATTTTGTCCGGTTCCATATTTAACGAATATTCTTCGCGAATGCCTATTGAACTTAGCCGCGAGGACCTTTTAGGATTAGATGAATCGGTTACCTTACTGCCTTACTCAAAGCTTTATGGGTCAAATGTTGTGTTCGATGATTTCCTAATAAATCCTGAGTTTAGGGTATTTGTAGAAAACCGCTTATTATATGATCCTGGGTATTCAGAAGTGAGAAATGTTAAGGCTGAAGACTTCAGCACACATGATAACTTTATAGTATTTGCATACGCTAATTCTAAATATTTTGCTACTTTAGCTAGGTACAATAACCTACTAGATTATGTAAAAACTCCCACGATTACTAATGCATTTATTCTTGGTGAAGAAGCGTCTCGTGAAGACGCGGAGTATGAAATTGAGTTTGGTATTCTGTGTTATAAGGAAATTGATAAGTATGAGGTAAAGATCATTAAACATACCAATGTTGGTAAAGAAGCGCCAGTTAATATGCTCAAGTTTCCTGGGTGTGGCACGGGAGAAAGCCTTCTTAACTACCGTGTACCAACGAATCTATTTGGTGAGGAAAAATTTGGTTTATATGAAGTTGATGATTTTAAAGATAAGAGCTTAGCTTATATTAAAGTATATAGAAATGGTCGTGAAGCCGAGGTAACTTATATAAAAGATCCGCTTGTGACACCGGTATTATATGAGTTTTTAAACAGCATTTCTTCCGATATTCTGTATGCATACTCTTTTGATCTAGATACCGGGACTGTTGTAAAAAGAGCGGAGAACGGACTTAACATTTCAAATGAGGTAAATGTATTACGTCAAAAAGATAAATTGAAGAACCCCTTTATTATTTGGTCTGATACACCTAATGCTGTTATAAAGAATGGGTATATAAAATAGAGTATATTTAAAATATTTTTACAAAAACGAACAAGGATTTATATAAAAAGAGTTACACAGAAAAAAGAAAATATTTGGTCGACAAATATATTTAATAATAACCTATACTATTATTTTGGATTATTACTCGTTGCAATTTTAATAACAACTGTTTTTACGTACAAACTTAAACCCGGCGAGTTCTTGTTCATGGGTGATCAGTTTTTTAGGTTCTCGTATTTTGAAACTTTTGTTAACTCCTTCTTTCTGTGGAAATTTGAACACCTGGGATTGCTCAATAGTTGGCAGCTAATACCCAACTTTTGGGATACTGTTTATTATTTATTCATATATAAAATAGGCTTTTCCATGTTTGCCGCTGAAAAGATGTTATTTTTTATCGTGATTTTCATATCCCTCTTTCTTTCCTTTATTGGATTTAGTAAATTGCAGAAATTATTTGGTCTGAAAACAGAAGGAATGGTTTTGTTTCTGGTTACTATTTGGTATTGTTTTAATCCATACATGTTGGTGCTATGGCATGGAGGTGTATATAATATAGGAGCGGCTTTGCCGTATTCGTTAGCTCCTTTAATTTTCTATTACTATCATTACACAGTATTTACAACATCTAGTCTTAGGATGAGAGTGACCTGTGTGGTTCTTCTATTTCTAAGTTCCTTTACTTTTTGGCTTTTTGCAGTGTTGGTTTTTTTCCTTGCTGGTTACACGTTAATCAATATTGTTACAAATAAAGCGTTACTTCTACTTGTATTTCGAAATATCATATATTTAACATTGCTGTACCTGCCTCTATCCGGTGTTGTGATTTTTACAGTTGCTCATGAATATTTCAATAAAGCCGGAGGTATAGACACCGCACAATTCGCATCCTTTACAGTCCAGCGTGGAGGTATATGGTATCAATTGCTAATGTTGTTTTCATGGGGGATGTACATGGTATGGGTGCCTAGATCCTTGTACTCTTTTGGGCGCTATTTTCTATCAGTTCCTTACGTAGTTGCGACTTTGTTGTTATACGAATTACTAATTTATGGAATTTACAAACAATTTAGCAGTAGAATTAGTTCTTCGATAGGTCGAAAGTCATTGGATAACAAAGATAAGAATTTGCTTATTTTTATCCTTATATTTATTGTCGGGATATTTTTTGCAAAAGGAGCGCAACCCCCTTTTGGGTGGATCTTCTTGTATTTATATCACAACATGCCTTTCTTTTCTGTTTTTAGAAGTGCCGACCACAGGTTTGGTTTTATAATTGTTCTTATGGTTTCGTTTATGTTGTTTTATTCAGCGTCAAAGGTAAAAAAGAATATTTTTCTAACTGTTCTATCAGTCGCGTTGCTTGGGCAGAGTTTCTTTTTGCTCAACGGTCCTGCTATTTATGGCCAAAATGTTAATCAGTATTACTATGACCGTATAATAAACATTCCTGAAGATTATGGACAAGTTAGTGAATTAATAAATAATGATGACGGGGGCTTTGGTTATGTACTTCCTATTCCACCCGTTGAATATGGATATTATAAAATAAGTTCTGAAGAGAACCACATTGGGCAAGATATACTACCAAAATTAATCTCGGCACCTTTTATCTATATTTCACCTAATTTAGGTATAAACGAAAAAACGACTACCTTACTGTACAACACTATAAAAAACAACAATCTTAACGCGTTACGAAATCTTCCTATAAAGTACGTAATATTAAGGAGAGATGTCGCCTGCATCGACTGTTTGGATTCTTCTGACGAACAATTAGCGAAAGAATTTTCTTTAGCATTGAGAAATGAAACGTTCTCAGTTTATAAGATTGATAGTCCCTCATCGTTATTCAGATCCACAAATGTTAAATACGAAGTTATTAATCCTATAAAATACAAGTTAACAATCAGCGGCATCAGTAACCGGCAGGATCTAGATTTCTTATTAAGTTTTAATAAGAACTGGAAGCTATACCTTGATATAAACCCTGATGATAGCTGTGCAGGTAATGAGATCGGCTTAAACCCTAGTACAAGCGAATGTGTAAGGAACAAAAAATTTCTTGAAGGTGATGAATTGATGTATTTATTTAAGAAACCGGTTTTTGACAGTACACACAACCTTTATGATGGGTACGGAAATAAATGGGCTGTAGATTCAAGCGTTATAGGAAGTTCTTCTGAGTTGAATTTAATTCTCTTTTACCAACCACAAGCTTGGTTTTACTTACTTAGTGTTATTTCGTTTTTGTCTTTTTCTGTTTACATGCTGTTTGTTAACATTGATCTAATAAGAAATGTTTATATGCGGTTAAAAGAATATTCTATTACAACAGGTATTTTTAAGTAGTTATCTGCAAGTATCATAAATCTTAATTTTCGGGGTACAATTTCACTATGAGAATGTTGTTCAAGTTTACACTTTTATCAGTTCTAGTATACTTCCTCTCCTGGCTAGCCGTATACAAAACGAACATCAACAAACTCTCCATTCAGTCCGAGGACACCCTTCCGGCTATGTTTCTTCCCGTGACCATTCTAAAAGAAGGTACATTGTATGCTGATACTTATTATCAAATGATAGCTGAAAAATATCCCCATCCTGACGACAAGTCAGGAATGCTTGGTTTGACACCATTCTATTTTAGGAAGATCCAGCAGCCCAGAGTCGGATCAGGTGATAGCCCGGGCGTGACGGAAAACTCCTCAGTCAACAGCGTGTCCGGTAACAGGTTTTTACAAACCCACTACATCTCAGCGTTTCCCATAATCACAGGACTTCTGGCCGTTCCAATTTATGCAATACCAATCTTATCCGGCATGGAGATCACTTGGGAAAACCTCACACTACTGGTTCATTTAACCGCTTCAATAATTGTTGGCTTATCAGGAGGGTTTTTGTACCTGCTTCTTGTCCGGCACTTTCAACTAGATGACAAAAAAGCCTGGCTTCTTACCGTTATCTACCTTTTCGGAACGATAAACTATGCTCTCATATCCCAAGCTCTGTGGCAGCACGGGACGGTTCAGCTTTTTACGATCCTTGGTTTATATTATCTCTTCAACGGTCTTTCTGATGAACGTCAGGACCACCTCACCCCGCTATTTTTTGCAGGTCTATTCATAAGCCTCGCCACCCTTACACGTCCCACAGTAGGCATTGTCTGGGTCTTGCTTTACACATTGATCTATTTTAAGTACAAAACGAGTATTGTTTCCCTTTTCAAATCCTCGGTATTCTTTACACTCGGTCTTGCTCCGGTGCTGGCTTTTTTTCTCTGGTACAACAAAACCTTCTATCTCACTCTCGCTAACCAGGGATATTCCGATCAGGTGGGGGATAGCTGGTTGTCAAAGTTTCCGGAGGGTTTTCTTGGTTTGTGGCTGTCACCTAGCAAAGGTATTCTCATCTACTCACCGATATTTCTATTTTCATTTATAGGGATTTATCTGATCTTTAAAAGAAAGCATTGGCGTTCCGACTACCGTTACTGGGTTTTTGTTCTAATCGTGCTTCTGCATACACTTGTTATGGGGAAGTGGAAGCATTGGTACGGAGGGTGGTCGTTTGGGTACCGGATGGCTTCGGACATAATACCGTTCATGATACTGTTAACGGTTCCCTATATGCAATCATATATCTTTGATAAGACAAAGAAGATATTTATCGGCCTTGCAGTATTTTCAATATTGGTACAGGTTTTTGGAATTATTTTCTTTGACGGGATCTGGCACTCTGCTTATGACCGCGGGTTTGAGGATACAGGTTGGCTCTGGTCCGTGCGCGACTCGGAATTTGCCTTTAATATACGGAGAATTCTGGTAAAATTAAATATACTGGAACGCGCATGCCCGCAATGTCTGCCCAGATCCTAATCCGATGTATGATAAGAACGAAAGATTAAATGTAATTTGTCTGTCGAACCAGCTATGGGATTTCCCAAACTGGACGAATAAAAGACATGTCATGAGCCGCCTTGCTGCAGAGGGTCATAATGTGTTATTTATCGACCCGCCCATTAACACCGGAAGGGTTTTTTTAAAGCAGATCCAAAAGGGTTTATGGGGTTTGACAAGAATTATCAGCCAGGTTCACAAAGACCCGACAAAAGCAGTTATATACACTCCACTAAACATTGTTCCATCTCCGGAGGTCACATCCTCTTTGCATGTCGGGCGGATCAGGAAACTAGCGCGAAAATATTTAGATAAGAAACTCCGGACCGTTCTCTGGGTCTATCATGTTCAGATTCCTTATCTCGAACGTTATATAAAAAATATTGAGCACGACATTCTCGTTTACGATTGCGTGGATAATTACGCCGGTTTCCCTCAGAACAGCAGTTTTTATTCGTCCGTCGTTCCCAAGAATAAAGTTTTGGAACAGGAAAAGTTCGTAAGCGAACAGGCTGAACTAGTTTTTGCCAGTGCGCCCGGTCTTGTTGAGAAGCTGAAGCAATATAACGACAAAGTATATTTCACACCTAACGTAGGTGACTATCTAAAGTTCAGCAAAACTTCCGAATTTAAAGATAACCTTCCTGCGGATCTTGAGAAAATCCCCCGTCCCAGAATCGGATTTACCGGAGCCTTGGATGAGTATAAGTTCGATGCCGAGCTTGTAGGTAAGGCAGCTCAGGATCATCCGGATTATTCATTTATACTAATCGGGCAAATGGCATTAAAAGATAGAGAAGCGGGGTTGCATGACCTCGGGTTGTCAGGTCTGAAGAACGTTTATTTCCTTGGCCATAAACCTTACCAAACAGTCGAAAAGTATTTTGCAGGATTTGATGTATACATAATCCCGTATCAGTTGAACGATTACACAGTAGGCGGATGTTTTCCGGTTAAATTCCATGACGCGTTATCGGCAGGTCTTCCGACCGTGGTTACGAACCTGCCCGCTTACAGACCTTTTGCGGATGTTGCTTATATCTCCGAAACTTACGACGATTTCTCTGCTAATATAAAGAAAGCCGTTGAGGAAGATAATGAAGCTAAAGTAAATGCCCGGACCGAAGTAGCAAGCAAGAACACTTGGGAAGGAAAAGTCGAAACTATGTTAAGGTATATCCGAAGTGTCAAAAGAAACTAGTTCTGTCTTTCTGCCCGATTCATTATAATAAACAAAGATGAAAATCACATATGTTCTAAATTCCGGTAATCCAGGTGGAATGGAACAACACGTACTGGACCTGGTAAAAGTAATGAACGATCAGCTTAACCGGGTTTATGTTTGGTGCAGGGAAGGTGAAATATCACAGTGGTACGAAGAAGCGGGGGCGGAAGTGCACATTACGGAGATAGGGTTTGACATAGATCCAATTTTTATTTACCGGTTTGCGGCTTTCCTCAAAAGGGAAAATATAGATATCGTTCATGCACACGAACTAAAGTCTGTTGTAAACGCTTTGATAGCTGGTAAATTAGCCGGTGTTCCCGTACTGGTTACTCACACTCACACACCCATCTCCACATGGCAAATATCTCCAATAAAAAAGAAATTGAATACAATTTTTTATTCTCTGTTTATCAATTTATTTTCAGGCATGGAAATCGCATTGACGGAGTCACGCAAGCGTATAAAGAAAAATGAAGGCATAAATGAAGATAAGATCAAGGTGATTCACAATGCTTTGGACTTGGAAAAATTTAAAGTGCCGTTAGACCATCATGAAAGGTTCAGAAAAACCATGCACCAGAGGTATGGGATACCGGAGAACGCGTTCGTTTTTGGAAATGTTAGCCGTTTGACGGAAGAAAAGGGGCATATGACCCTTATAGAAGGTTTTGATAAATTTCTTAACTACGCCTTGCCTGATAAGAACAATATTTACTTATTAATCGCGGGGGGAGGAAAACTAGAAGAACAAGTGACAAAGTTGATATCGGAAAAAGGTTTGGAAAGAAAAATAAAAGTGTCCGGAAAATTTCCGGCTGATGATTTGGTAAAATTCTATAGTAGTTTTGACGCTTTCGTTTTCCCGTCACTTGCCGAGGGGTTTGGGATCGTTCTGATCGAAGCCATGTACTCGGGTCTTCCCATCGTCTGTTCTGATCTTGAGGTTTTGCAGGAAGTGGGAGGCTCGACGGTATTCTATTTTGAAGCGGGTAACGCGGAAGACCTTGCCGGTAAAATGCTTAGTTTATATCAAAAAAAGGAACATGTTGGAAAGCTTACGAACAACGCTGTTCAGAGGGTGGAAAAGCTGTTCACATTAGAAAAGTTTGGTGATGCTTATAATGCTCTTTATCATGGTTTATTGGAGGAACATAAGTGAAAGTATTGATGCTGGGCCGTTTTGAGCTTCTTGATAAGGGCGGCGGCGATAAGATCCAAATAGAGAACACGGCAAAGGAACTTAGAAAACTTGGTGTGTCGGTGGATATAAAGGTTGGGTTAAAGAACGATTTACAGCCTTATGATATTATCCTTGTCTTCCAGCTTGATTGGACACCGGAAACCTATCTTTATGCCGAAGCAGTAAAAAAAGCCGGAAAACCTTTCGTTCTTTCCCCTATTCACCACAATGTTGAGGAAGTAAAGAAGTTTGATGATGAGTACGTCTTTGATTTCCGCAGAGTAGCCAAGCTTTTATTTAAGGAACAGCACAATAGGGATACTTTTAAAAACGTTTACCGTTCGATATTTGACCGGAAAAAATTAAAGCCCACTATAAAAAGTGTGATGGTCGGTCTCAAGAAAATGCATACTAAAACCTTGTCTATGGCGGATGTTGTTCTTGTACAAACCGAGGCGGAGGTTAAAGATTTACAGCGAACTTACAGTGTAGATTTTAAGTGGAAGAAAATTCCTAACGGTGTGGGTGAAACGTTCATGTCCATTAAAGATTACGAAAACAAACTGGACTTTAAAAATTATATTATTTGTGTGGGGCGGATAGAGCCGCGTAAGAATCAATTAAATATTATAAAAGCCGTGAAAAGTTTCAGGACAAAGTACGCATTAGATACCAAATTAGTGTTAATTGGCTCCAAAGTGGGGGAGAAACATTTTGAGTACCTTTACCGTTTCAACAAAGAATTAAGACAGAACCCTTGGATCGCTCATATAGAACGGGTTCCGTATGAAGAAATGCCGCATTATTATCATTTTGCAAAGGTGGGCGTTTCGGCAAGTTGGTTCGAAACTACAGGTCTTACAAGTTTGGAAGCACTGTACTGTGGGGCTAACGCGGTGGCTGCGGGAGACAGAGCCGGAGAATATTTAGGCGACTTGGTTAGTTATTGTCACCCCTATGACACGGATTCGATCGAAAAGGCCATAGAAAAGGAATATTTTGCGCAGCGTCCGAATATCTCAGAGACTATGCAAAACGAATATACCTGGCAGAATGCAGCAAGGATGACGCTGGAAGTATACAATTCGCTTATGGGGGAGACTGCCAAAAAATGAATCCGGAAATATACATACTTGCCTTATTATTCATAGTATCTTCTTTGCTGGTATTCCTTAACCTGAAGGCAGCTCTATCCGTTTTGCTGGTATTATCCGTTCTTTTACATAAAGAGCTTTTTAGTATTTATAGATGGGATGTATTACCCGTGCGCATTTTCATGATTGCATTTGCAATAGTTTCCGGTATTAATTTTGTAATGTGGTTGACTAAAGGCGGGGATATATCAAAGAATATCTTAAAAGCCCTACGTTACCTTAAAGATCCTTTTGTTGTATTTTTATTGTTGCTTTGGCTGATCCGCGCCGTTTCCCTTATTTTTACTAAGAACCTTCCGGCGAGTGTTTTTTTGCTTGGGTTTTTTACTACGATGGTGGTTTTGGGACTCGTTTTGTATAAAAAGTACCTTGGATTTCCTGAGGAGGTTCTCACGTTCATCAAATACTACATTTATATAGTATTCGGGTTGTCGCTTATTGCTTTTATTCAGATCGCAATTTACTTTAGATATGACTTCATTTTTGGAGCTTTTTGGAACATTCCCGGGCACATGCCGCGTGTTGGTTCGTTGTTTTGGGATGTGAACCATTTTGGCGGCCTGTTGGCTGGTTTACTGCCTGTTGTAGGAGTCTTCATCCTTACGTCGGAAAAACTAAAACATAAGGTTGGTTATTTTCTACTTGCGGTACCTATGGGGGTTGTTTTGCTTCTCACAAATTCCAGAACATCTTGGATTAGCGCACTTGTTTCGTTCCTGTTCTTTATAACTCTATTACTAGTAAGGAAGTTTGGGTATAAAGCGTTATTGTATATATCACTGGTAATCGTTCTTATATCGATACCTATTGCCTGGGAGTACGGCAAAAAGGCCAGTCCGTTCAGGGCTGAGGTGAAGCAGTATCTCCATTACCGCATGGATTCGTTCGATTCCCACTTATTGCTGATTAAGGGTACATGGCAGGTTTTTGATAAATACCCGTATCTGGGCGGAGGCTATGGCAGTTTCTTTGAACATTTCAGTAAGACAAAAGTCGCAGCGGAGTTTTTCGGGAGGGATCCGGCCGCTTTGAACGTAAGAGTTCCTGCCCACACTATTTGGGGGGAAGTTTTATCAGAAACTGGTGCTGTGGGGTTTATAGTCTTTACACTATTCATTTTAACCGGTTTAGTGCCGTTGGTATATTTGGCACTACGTGAGAGGTCAAGAGAGAAATATCTAATATCGGCGGGTATGTCCGCTTCAGTAGTAGGCTGGCTTTCTGCAGGTATATTCTACTCTTATAACTCAGAGTTCTTTTTCTTAATATTCTTTTTCTTCTTTATTTACGGTTTAGGAACTCTTGGACGCGATAAATGGATGAGTGCTTATAAAGCACTTATTACTTCAGAGAAATACGTTTTTGTGTTTCTTATGCTGCTGACTTTGGGTTTGGTACTTTTGAATTTGGGTAAGAACCATCTTCTGCCGTGGGACGAGGCAATATACGCGAACATCGCAAGGAATATGACGGAGTCGGGCGAATATATAGTTCAGAATTGGAAACCCGGCGTTATCTGGTATGAGAAACCTCCATTGTTTATGTGGATGATGGGCGGTGCGATGAATTTATTTGGTGTGTCGGAATTTTCCGCCCGTCTGCCTTCTGCCGTAATGGGCATAGCTTCGGTGCTTCTTGTTTATTTTATCGGCAGGAGAATGTTCAACAAAACAACCGGATTTATTGCTGCCATAGTACTGCTCACAACTTTCAACTATCTTTATTACGCCCGTGCATCGATGCTTGATGTAACGGCAACTTTTTTTATCACAGCAGGAATATTCTCTTACTGGCTGGCAAAAAGTAGACACAAAGTGCAGTGGTGGCTGCTGGCAGGTGTTTTAACCGGTTTGGCCGTAATGGTCAAAGGCGTAGTTGGCTTCATTCCTTTTGGCGTTTTCTTCTTTTACGAACTTTATTTATTTTTTACCGCACAGCAAAAAATAAACCGCCACACTGTGACCGGGTATCTGGTTATGCTACTTTCCTCAGTAGCTGTATTTCTGCCTTGGCATTTCGAAATGTACCGCCGGTTTGGGCAGGCTTTTTTGGATAATTACATTGGCTATCATGTCCTTGACCGGGCTACTTCTGCGATCGAAGATAAAGGACGTCCGTTATACTGGTATATCATTGTAATGAAAGTAAGTATGAGGCTTTGGTTCGTAGCTCTCATTCCCGCACTGGCGCTAACGGTCTCGAGGATTTTAAAAAAAGATAACAGGCAAGTTTTCCTCGCTATCTGGGCAGTTTTTATATTCGTTTTATTTTCCCTGGCAACGTCAAAACTTAAATGGTATATCGTTCCTATATATCCTGCTACCGCATTGACCGTAGCATGGTTCTTTGAGAGAATGATCGTTCTAGTAGTGAGTAAAAACCGTTTAATGGACAATGTTTTACTTAAAGGTTTTCTGGTAGGCACTTTGGTTTTCGGGTCGGTTTTTTACTTGTTTTTAAACAAAGAGTTGATTTATGAGAGCGACCTAACAGGCCCTCAAGCTTTGCTATTGCAACAAAAAGATACTATCTTCGGAACGGAAGATGTTGTTTATGCAGATAGGATCGACCTGCCATTGATATTGTATTACAGCGGGAGTCCATATGAGGTTGTGGATTTCAGGCCATTAAAAGAGAAACTTGAAAGCGCGCAGCCGGGTGAGCGTGTGCTGTTCGTTACAAAGGTGAGCCGGTTTGAAAGAATTTCAGAGACCATTCCTAATTTACTTTTGATCGGCCAGCAAAAAGAATGGGTTTTAGGGTATTATTCCGATTATTATTTAACGGATAAGGATTTAAAAAAGGTTCTAATTCTTGAACCTCAGAGCGACATATGACGGTTTTTGATAATATTATAAGTCTCCTTAACGAAAAAGGTGTTAAACATACTGTGATCGAGCATGAACCTGTCTATACAAGCGAACAGGCCGCCCGTATCAGAGACACTGATATATCAATGGGTGCAAAAGCACTGATATGCTATGCGGATAAGAGCCCGGTCTTACTGGTTGTGCCCGGAGATAAAAAAGCGGATTTTAAGAAGTACAAACAGACTTTTGGAGTGAAAGATTTGAGAATGGCTACACCAACTGAGGCTTTGGAACTGACCGGGCTTGAGGCAGGCTCGATCAAAGCTTTAGGTCTGCCCTCTTATTATGATTCGTCTTTTGGGGAAAAAGATTACGTATCATTTAATGCCGGGTCGCATACCAGCTCGGTCAAAATGAAAGCTAGCGATCTTATTGGTATTGAGGATCCTGTCCTTGCCGATATTACTTGATTAACTCTTCCTGTTATAAACTCTCATAAAACCTAGGGTTGTCAGAACGGCTGCTACAGCGGCAATCAGCTGTGCCATAGCCAAACCGGAAAGAGCGAATATCGGAATAAGTACCACGCTAAGCAGAAGTAAAGTACCGATCTTTGTTAGTGCGATATACAGCAGGGCGCCTGTTTTGTTCTCTACATAGAAATAGTTCTCCATGAATGTATGGATCGCGGTAATGGCACTTGCCATGATTGTAAAGTTGATGATCGAAGCTGATCTAAGATATTCCTCGCCGAAAAACGCCGGGATCAGTAATTTTGCAAGAATGATAGCTACTACAGAGAGGATCAGTATCCCTCCTGAAAGAATTCCCGTCTCGAGAAAATCATATTTACTTTTATCCCTTTTACGCGTTGCGTTATTTGGCAGAAGTACAGTAAAAATGGACAGGGAAACCAGTGAAAAAGCGCTCGAGATCTTATCAGCAAGATAAAAAACCCCAACGTCTGTGAAATCCTTCGCAATCTTGGCGATGGAGTTTGATATTGCCGACCACCCCTCCCCCATAAGCTGGGATGTGCCGGCCGGCATGGTTCGAAGAAAGTACTTTTTCAGATCCTTTGTATCTATTTTAAAACGCTTAAATTCATCCGGAAGGTAAAAGTACAATAGAGCACTTGGTACTATTGACAGAGAAAATATTAAAAACGCTCCTGTAAGGTCCGGTTTTGCAACGCCCATGAACATTAACAAAGCGACGGTTCCTTTTACCGACGCCGGGATTGTGTTTAAAGCAATGAGTTTATGGTATTGCTCAAGTTTTTGGAACAATCCGAATAAAGCAAAGTTGACCGTATAGCCTATAAATCCGAAAATATAGAGTAAAAGGAGGGAAGGTTCGGATAATTTGAGTAAATATAGTATCGGTAACGATAGAGGTAGAGCAACCATAAACAGGATTAGTTTTATTGTGAAGAACTTATCGATCAGATTACGGTTTTGTGTGATAGAGTAAGCTACAAAAAGTGAATTTGTGCCGAAATCGGTGATCTTTGCCAGTGAAACTAATAGTGTCGTGATGAGTGCGTATCTGCCGAAATCCTCCACCGAAACGGATTTTGCCACGGCAGCAATAAACAGAAATCCCAGTCCGGCGTTGAATACGTTCCCGATACCTACGAATGAGATTTTAGTAATTGATTTTGAGGACATCGATTAATTCTATCACTTTGTTTAGTATAATCATGAGAACAACTATGAAGGTAGCAATCGTTTGTGATGATCTAGTCCAGTCCGGAGGGCAAGAGCGCCTGGTAATGGCTGTGTGCGAAATATGGCCTGGTGCCCCGCTGTATACCGCTTACGCATCAAAAAATTGGATAAACATTTGTCAGCAAAAGAAAATCGACCTTAGAGCTTCGTTCATGCAAAAACTTCCGCTTATTGAGAAATTGTACCGTTATTACTCTCCTTTTATGCTTCACCCATTGGCTTTCGAAAGTTTTGACTTTTCCGGGTATGATGTCGTCGTATCCATATCGTCGAGATTTGCGCACGGTGTGCTGACCAAACCCGGAACCATACATGTTTGTTACATGAATTCCCCCGGAAGGATGTTCTGGGAAGCTAGTAGTTATTTTGATAGTGAGAGCTACGGAGTACTAAAAACCTTTAAAAAATTTGCAAGACCAATTCTTAGTGTTCCTTTATCGTATTTGAGGTTATGGGACAGGACTGCTGCTCAAAAAGTAGATTACTTTATGGCAAACTCCAGGAATGCTCAAAGAAAAATAGCTAAATATTATAAACGCGATTCTCTTGTGGTCTACCCTTTTGCTGATATAAAAGATGAAATGTCAGATAAATGTGGGGTTGGAAATTACTTTATGGTCATCACAAGACTCCAGGCTTGGAAAAGGGTGGATACTGCCGTTGAAGCCTGTACCAAATTAAATATTCCGTTAAAAATTATCGGTGAGGGGCCGGATGAGGTGGGCTACGGCTTTGATAAACACACAAAAAGAGGATTTCGGTATCGTTCCTGTTGAGGCGATGGCATTTGGAAAACCGGTGATCGCTTACGGGCAGGGAGGAGTTCTTGAAACCGTTATCCCAGGCATGACGGGGGAGTTCTATAACGAACAAACAGCCGGTTCACTTAGTGAGGTTTTACAGAAATTCGATAGGGTAAGATACAATAGTGATGTCTGTTCCTTTACGGCAAGGAAATTCACGAAAAACAACTTTACGGGCCGTGTCAAAGAATTTGTAAATGAGGTATACTTGAAAAGTATCTCCGCTCTATGAACTTTTTCGATGTTGGTAAGAGAATATTTGATCTTGTCGGTGGAAGTATTGCAGTAATTCTTTTTTCCCCGTTTATGATGCTTACTGCTTTGTATATCAAAATGGTATCTCCCGGAGGTCCTGTATTTGTTGAAGCTAAAGGTAGAGTTGGGAAAGACGGGAAAGAGTTCCCAATGTACAAATTCAGAACAATGATCCCAATGGCGCAGGAATGGCTAAAAAGCCAACCGGAGATGTACAAGCAATATCAGGAAGGCGGTTACAAACTGAATCCGGACCCGCGTTGGATAAAAGGTGCAAAGATTATCAGAAAACTCAGCCTTGATGAGTTTCCGCAATTTTTTAATGTTGTTAGAGGTGAAATGAGCCTTGTAGGTTATAGGGCTTACTACGGTTACGAAGTGCATGAGCAGATGCAACGTTATCCGGATGCTAAGGAGTTTTTGGATATCGCGCTAACCGTTAAACCCGGAGTAACCGGTCTGTGGCAAATCAGCGGAAGGTCCGAGTTATCTTTCCTGGAACGTGTAAAACTCGATGCCCTATATGCACAGAAGAAGTCTTTGCTGTATGATATAGAAATAATTTTGCGGACGCCCTACGTGGTGCTTACCGGAAAAGGAGCTTTATAAATGTCTAATACGATCTTTTGGAAACCTAATAGTAAGATAAAAAGAACCTCGCAGGGTACTATAAATCTAAACGGCGGTGCGGCCGCGTTAAAAAGGAATAGAACTAAATTCTCGTTCAGGAACATGAGTAAAAGAGGGAAGATAGTTGCGGGGACATTGGGAGTCTTTGGTCTGCTTATTGTACTTTTTGTAGTCATTCCCGGGTTAGCACTATTGAAAAATGTTTTGGTGTTAAAGAACGATGTGGCTGTGTTACGTAATACTTTGCAGGAACGTGATGTTATAAAAATGGAAGCTGCTTTGGACAAGACCGAAAAGGACCTTGCCGACTTCCGTATTGCCAGAAATAGAAGTTTTGGCTGGTCTAAGAACTTCCCGGTAACGGGGGCTTACTACAATGATTCTGAACATTTTATCAACGCAGGAATATATGCATTGGAAGCCGCCCGCGAGACGGTTGTCCTTATCCAGCCATTCGCTGATGCCGCCGGACTCAAAGTTACGCCAAATGAAGAAGTAAAGGACACCGGATTGGCTGAGGCTTTTGCAAGTTGGGTTGCCGTGATGCCCCAGGTTGCACAGGATATGGATCCCGTTTTGGAAAAATTGGATAAAGTGGGAGAGGAACTCCAACCGGTCAATCCTAATAGGTACCCAAAGAGTATAAGAGGTACTCCTGTAAGAGGAACGATCATTCTTGCACAAACCTCGCTGAGCAAAGTGAAGGATTATGGTCCCGATATTAAGAAAGCGCTTACCATAATCCCGGGACTGCTTGGTGTCGGAACAGGCGAAAGAAGATATATGATCATTATGCAAAATGACAAAGAGATTAGGGCAACCGGAGGTTTTTGGACGAACTACGCCACCTTTAAAATTAATAATGCACTTTTAAGCTCGGATTTTTCCTCAAAAGATATGTACAGTATCGACTTAACGCTCGATTTGATCGATGCAACCCACACCTTTCCGAAAGCTCCCGATGCATACGTAAAATACCTAAAAGTAGAGCGTATGTATGCCCGAGATGCAAATATCTCACCCGATTATCCTACCGCAATAGAACAGTTCATGTACTTTTATAAGTTAGCAATGCCTTTGGCGCCGGCCGAAATAAAACCGGTGGATGGAATAATTGCGATTGATACTCAAGTTATCAAGGAACTGATGGAAGTAACCGGTCCTGTTACCGTGAACGGAGTAACGTATACTTCGGAGAACGTTGTCTTGGAGCTTGAGAAGATCGCGTCACTTGCACTAAGGGAGCAGGTGGGAAGGAAGAAAGTTCTTGGTGATCTGATGGAATCAATGTTAATAAATGTGTTTGAATCTGATAAAAGCTTATGGTCACAGCTCATAGAAAAAGGTGTCGACCTGGCTTCAAGGAAACATATCATAGGTTACATGTTCGATCCAGAAGCACAGGCTTTAATGGAAGAGTATAACTTAGCGGGAAGGATAACCGATCCGGTTGAAGGGGACTATTCTTATGTAGTTTCCACAAACCTTGGTGGTGACAAGACCAACTGGTTCGTTCATAAGGAAATTGAGCATGAATTTACCAAAGAGGGTGGGCGCTGGGTTGATACTGTCAAAATTAAATACTCGTATCCACAGCCAAGCTCTGAGTACGCTCCGTTCGCCAAGAGATTTAGGGATTGGGTTCGTGTTTACGCTCCGTTGAATTCTCAATTAATAAGTATAACCGGATCGGATGATGAAGGTATTACCGATCAGGAAAGGAATAAAACGTACTTTACGGGATATATCGAACTTGTTCCATCGGAAACCAGGGAGATGGTTCTCAAATACTATGTTCCCGATAGTGTTGTGAAAAACGGTACTTATAATTTGTATCTGCAAAAACAGCCCGGTACGAACGGAGAGATCCATAAAGTTACGGTTAATGGAAAGACCGAAACGATCGAACTAAGTAAGGATACAAAGAACAGTACAAAACTTTGACATCCGGATTAACTTTAGTAATCTATATTCGTGGCAAAATATAACATCGAAGCGATTGTTTTAAAAAAGATCAGCTACGGAGATGCGGACCGTATCTATACCCTTCTAACAAAAGACAAGGGAAAGATCACTGCCGTTGCGAGAGGTGTGCGTAAGATATCATCACGACGCGGCGGAAACCTTGATACCCTTAACCATATCAATATCACATTAAGTGAGAACACAAGTGGATACAAAACCATTACCGAGGTTAAAACTCTGGGTTCATACAGAAATCTTAAGAAATCTCTTGAGTGTTCGTTAGCCGGCTATTATATGGCGGAACTAATTAATAAATCCGTAGAGGAAAATTCGGAAAATAACGATGTGTTCTTTCTACTACGGGATTCTTTGGATACTTTGGATGCTGACGGGAAAAAGAAAAAGTTTGTGGTGAATAAGTTTGAGTTTTTGCTTATGAAGTTGCTTGGATATGAAATGTCTTTGAACGAATTGAGAAGCTTTAAGAAAGAAGAATTGGATAACCGGCTAAAGTTGTATGTTAAGGAGTCGCTCGGTGAGGACTTTAAGAGTTTGACGATATAGGCTTAAACCTTTGTTGAAAAGAAAAAGGTACTTGCTTGTGGCTTGTACCTTTAGAGGAATCAATCAATATCAGAAACATGTGTTAGCAAGTGTTTGTGCCGTGCTAACTCAGGCGCTGTGAACGTGAAGTACCTGTGAATCCATCTTCCTTTCCAATAATAACCGGACATGTGCTTGACTGGGTATGAGGTGTTCAATGGTACTCCAGCCCCAACTTTTTCCAAAACCTCACCCGATAGATAATAAAAGCTGTTCTCGTTCGGTTCTTTTTCTACCCTAACGACTACACCATTCTTGTGGTTCCCAAAAAATATTACATGACCTGTTTTTTTGGGTACGCGTTTTAAAGTACGTTTTCGGATGTTTCCCGTGATCTTTTGTATAACCCCTGGCATATCGCTCTCCTTTTATTAATATCTTCATTCTTATTGTTGTTATGTAGTATACTTGACACATTATGTCGGAACAAGAGCATGTCACACTTCAAAAGATAATATCACTAACAAAAAGACGCGGATTTGTTTATCCGTCCTCGGAAATATACGGAGGTTGGGAGGCAACGTATGACTTTGGTCCTTTGGGGGCGGAGGTTTTAAGGAATATTAGGAATTTATGGTGGGAAGAATTTGTTACAAAACAGCCGGATATCATGGGTTTGGACGGTGCTCTTATCTCACATCCTCGAGTTTGGGAAGCCAGCGGTCATGTAGAATCTTTTGCTGATGTTATGGTTGAGGATTTGGTTACGCACAGAAGGTATCGGGCAGACCATGTTATAGAAGAATCAACGGGTATTGTTGCCGATGGTTCGTCTCCCCAGGAAATAGATGACCTAATAGTATCCCACAAAATAAAAAGTCCGGCAGGTAACCCTTTATCAAAAGCGAAGAGTTTTAACAGTCTTGTTGAAGTGCAAGTCGGAACGGTTGAAAATGCCAAAACTACAGCGTACCTCAGGGGTGAAACTTGCCAGCCTATTTTTTATAATTTTAACCTGGTAAGAGAATCGATGAGGAAAAAAATACCATTTGGCATCGCTCAGATCGGAAAGGCATTCAGAAATGAGATTAAAGTAGGACCTTTCATTTTCAGGACAAGGGAGTTCGAACAGATGGAGCTGGAAATGTTCGTCCACCCGCGCGAAGCGGACATATATTTTGACCGGTTTAAAATGTGGAGTTTGGAATGGCTGAAGAGCATAGGTTTGAACAGCGAAAGGTTAAGGTTGAGGGATCAGGAATTTAAAGAAAGAGCACACTACAACAAGATCGCGACCGACGGGGAATATAACTTTCCGTTTGGGTGGAAGGAATTCATGGGTTTGCATTATCGTGGCGATTGGGACCTAAAGCGGCACGGTGAGTTCTCGGGTGAGAATTTCATGTACAAAGAAGAGGAAACAGGCGAGGAATTTATTCCTCATATCGTTGAATACTCGATCGGTTTAACGCGGTTGATGTTCGTTTTGCTGATGGACGCTTATAAAGAGTTGGACGACAGGGTGGTTTTGAGTTTAGATCCGAGGATAGCTCCGTATAAGGCCGCAGTATTCCCGTTGGTAAGGAACAAACCCGAGATTGTGGAAAAAGCACAGGATGTTTACAACACTTTGCTTCGGTTGGGAATAAGCACGGACTGGGATGACCGGGGAAACATCGGTAAAAGATATTTAAGTCAGGATGAGATCGGAACCCCTTCCTGCATTACCGTTGACTATCAAACACTTGATGATAATACTGTAACTGTCAGGAATAGGGATACGACCGAACAAATGAGAGTTCCTATTGAAGAGCTGGATGAACTTATAGGTTAGCCTTTGTATTAAATGAAAAACCCGGTGTTCTTTTAACGACCGGGTTTTTTTGTACATAAGGTGTAATGCGCTATTTTTAAGCCGTCCCTTTCCCTTTTTGCCGCTTTTTTATCTCTACTTGAAACGGTGATCCTGAACTTGCAATAAACACATACAGCCTGGGAAACCCAGAAATCGTTTCCTTTTGTATTTGTCTGAGTGTACATCCGTTGCAAGTTTTTTATACCGATCTTAGATGCGTTAGCTTGATGAATTTCCACCGTAACTCTCTCCTTGCTGAAAGGCATAGCCTAATAAAGAACTAGCCCGTTGAGCTGTAGGATAGGTTGGGAAAGATTGTCTATTTCTTATACACGTCATACGATAGGCAATCTCTAACTTTTCCTTTTCTTTACTAGCTCTTTTTGTGGGGAAAATTCTAAAATTACCGGGTTTACCCTTGATACGGAAATACTTTCCCATTGCTCTTATTCATCCTTTCCTGATACGTACAGGTGCTAAAGTTTCCCCAATAGTATACCATTTCGGGTTTTATTCTGTATTGACACTGGATATTAAATGGTGGATTATGGATATAGTCTGGTGACTAATGGTGACTGAAAATATATGAGGATGTTTCTTGGGGAATATCAACCAAATATTACCGAAGGTTCCCGCATTGCTCTGCCCAAGAAACTACGGGATCAAGTACGCGGAGATGAAGTAATCCTAAGCAGAGGATTTGAGAAGTGCGTCTTCATATATGATAAAGAAGATTGGATGCAGGAAGCAGGCAAACAAGTCGAAAATCCGATTACCGACTCTAAAACCCGCGAACTTAAAAGATATATGTTCGCTTCGGCAAGTGAGGTGCCGATAGATTCCCAAGGCCGGGTTGTTATACCCCAAAACCTTAAGGAATATTCAGGCTTGGACAAAAGAACAGCTGTTATTGGAGCCGGGGATCATATAGAGGTTTGGGATTGGGATACTTGGCATGTACATTTTGAAAAAATTTCTGCCGAATTGGTGGGCTAGTTTATGCAGTATCACAAACCGGTAATGGCGAATGAGCTGGTAGGTTCGATGCTGGTGCGCGATGGTTTGAATTATATCGACTGCACATTAGGCGATGCCGGCCACACGCTGGAGATACTGAAGTTTGGCGGTAAGGTTTTGGGTTTGGATGTTGATGCGGACGCTTTGGTACGCGCCGGCACAAGGATTAAAGACTTAGGTTTAAGCGATTACTTTACGGGTATACAGGGTAATTTTAAGAACATTGATAAATTAGCCGAGGAACATGGTTTTTCTCAAGTAGCAGGCGTTTTTTATGACTTGGGTTATAGTTCGTATCAGCTGGAAAAGAAGGATCTCGGACTTTCGTTTCTAAAAGAACAAGAACTGGACATGAGACTTGACAGTACACTGGGTGTAACGGCAGCCGACCTGGTAAACGCTCTGCCGGAAAGAGAACTTGCAAATATTTTCTTTAGCTACAGTGACGAACGCTTGGGAAATAGATTTGCGAGAGCCATCGCTAAGCGTCGTGATTTGAAGAAGTTCCGTACAACTAAAGATCTGGCAGATCTTATAGTTGACGCAGCTCCTTCAGGTTATGAACACGGAAGGATCCATCCTGCAACAAGAGTGTTTCAGGCTTTGAGGATCGCAGTAAACGATGAAATAACTAACCTGACCTTATCACTGCCCCGGGCCGCAGCGCTGTTACTGCCTGGCGGGCGAATGGCTGTCATTAGTTTCCATTCGCTTGAAGATAAAACGGTCAAGGACTTTGGCCGTAGCGCGCGGCCCCATATAAGGCAGGTTACGGAGAAACCCTTAGTACCGGGGTTGGCGGAAGTGGAAGGTAACAGCATGAGCAGGAGTGCAAAACTCCGCGTTTTTGAAAAAATAGACGGGTAATAATGTGTACCCGAAACTGCCTATGTATAGCACTAAAAGATTTAACAGCGACGATATTTTAAAATTGGGATTTAAGCTTAGTGTAGTAGCTTTAGTACTCAGCATCCTCTCTCAAATGTTTTTTGCTAATAAGCTGGCTGTTAAAAGCAGCGAACTTACCGAACTTAACGACAGGAAAGTCGTTCTGGAAAAAGACCTGGCGAAACTTGAGTTCGATAATTCCGTTTTATCATCACTAATGAACATCGAACAGCGCGCACTTCAGCTTGGTTTTGTGCCAATGACGGGTACTATACTGGCTATAAGACCGGCACCTACGGTATCGGCAGTTAATATCCCTTCCTTATAAAAATAAAAGATGAGGAAAAAGAGGGCTACAAACGAAAATTTCAGACTTAATATATTAATAGGTTTTTTCTTAAGTGTTTCCGTTGTTTTCGTATTGAGGCTGTTTTTTATTCAGGTTGTCGGTCATGAGAAATACAAAGCCTTAGCCCAAGACCAGTATTGGAATCTCCAGGATATACCGGCAAGAAGGGGGAACATTATGAGCAGGGATGGGTTCGTTCTTGCAACAACGCAGACCCACTATTTGATGTATCTGGAACCTCAAAAAATTGAGAATAAAGATAAAGTTATCCGGTATCTAAGCGACGCTTTGGTAAAGATAAATGCGGAAAGGGAGGGGGAGGCAGACATATTGAAATCAGGGTTTGAGAAAAAAATCGCTAACCTGCTTGATACTACACTTCAATGGGTCATTTTGGAACATAACCTAACACCATACCAAAAAGAAGACATCGAAAGCTTGAACCTGGTTGGTGTGGGTTTTGAGGAGGAGCCGGTCCGCTATTACCCGGAAGGGACACTGGCCTCTCATGTGCTTGGTTTTGTCGCGAGTAATGAGCGGGGTGATAAGCAGGGGTATGAAGGTATAGAGGGAAAACTTGATGCCGATCTAAAGGGTAAACCGGGAAGGATCGTAGAGGAAAAGGATGCTATGGGAGCGCCGATACTGGTAGGGGGGTATACAAAAGTACCTCCTATTAACGGCAGGGATATTGTCCTTACCTTAGATAGGTCTGTTCAATATATTATCGAGAAACATATTAAAAACGGAGTAGAGATGTACGATGCTGTGTCCGGTAGTGTGATTGTGATGGATCCTACGAATGGCGAAGTAATTGCAATGGCAAATTACCCTACTTATGACCCGGCCAATTTTACAGACGAGGAAAAAGAAACTACGCAGTCACCCCACAGAAAGAGTTTGGAGAGAAAAAACCTTTCAATTTCCGAAACATATGAACCCGGTTCAGTCATGAAACCATTAACAGTTTCCGCTGCTGTAGATCTTAAGAAAGTAACACCAAGCACCTCGTATGAGGATAATGGACCTGTTTATTATTCGGGGCATAAGATAGACAACTGGGATGGGAAACACCACGGATCAATGAACATTGTCCAGCTCTTACAAAAATCAAATAATATAGGGGCGGCGTGGGTAGGGCATTTAGTAGGGTCTGAGAACCTTTCGGAATATATGTCAAATTTTGGTTTGGGAAACAAAGGTGGAATTGATCTTGAAGGAGAGGATACAGGTATTCTGAGAGACTACTCGTCGTGGACTGACATCGATCTGGCGAATATAGCTTTCGGTCAAGGAATTTCTGTCACACCTTTGCAAATGTTGGATGCTTTTAACACAATCGCTAATGGTGGAGAACTTTTCCAGCCAAAAGTGATATTGGAGATCAGGGATGAGGGAAAGGTTTTGAGCATTCCTCCAAAGAACGTACGGCGTGTCATATCTAAGGAGACATCTGACACAATGGTTAATATGCTGATACAAGCTGTGGAAGGAGGGGAATCGAAGTTCTTTAACTTAAAGGATTACAAGATCGCTGGTAAGACAGGTACAGCCCAGATACCAGTACGTGGAGAATACGATCCGACTAAGACTAATGCTACGTTCATAGGTTTCCTGCCGGAGACAAAGAAATTCTCTATGATTGTCAGGCTGGACAGACCTTCTACAAGCCCTTATGCAGCCGAAACAGCCGTTCCTTTATGGATGAGCATAACGGATGAACTTGTTAAATATTACGGTATTCCTCCTGATAATACTATCGGAAATTAGAAAGAGCTCTAATTTTGTTAAGAGCTCTTAAATATCGTTCTCATAATTCTTACGAAGTAAGAACCAAAGTAAGCCGGCATCCGCAAGCGGTCTTTCTTTTCAAGGTTTTACATCCGTGCACTTTGCACACGATCAGTCTGGGATCTTTTTCTGTGACCTGATTGTTGTTCAGGTTTTCTCCGCATTGTGGGCAGAAATGATTGTGAACCGGAACTTCGCACCGGAAAATACCTTCCTTTACTACCCGATGGCCGTGACGTGGGCATCTTTTCGTTACGTCAATCTCACGCTTTGATCCGTTTCCTTTGGTTGGGATTACCTGCGTAGACATCACATCCTCCTATTCTCTCTTTAGATTGGGTTTTCCAATATTTACCGTATTTTTCTCTCCGTGTATCGTAATATAATGCATAACCGTGAAAAAGGAAAGTTGGGAGAGGAAATTGCAGCTAAATACCTCATAGGCAAAGGATACAGGATTGTAGAGAGAAATTGGAACTGCCGGTGGGGTGAGCTCGATATTATTGCTTCAAAAGGTGACACAACAGTTTTTGTGGAAGTAAAATACAGGACTTCTTTGCAGTATGGTCCAAATGTTTTTGTCGAAACACCGTCATGCAGGTAGTAGGTGGAGGATCGATGTGATAACTGTGCTCAAGACAGACAGCAGTTATTTGATTAAACATTATACCGGTTTGTATAGATAAAGTTTGTATCGGTAATTAATTCTTGCGTCCGCAATTCAGTTTATGTACTATTTAGGCATGCAGAAAAAAATACTGATAGTTGAGGATGATGAAGCGTTTTTTAACCTTTGTGCCACTGCACTCAAACTCAAAGGTTATAACGTAGTCCATGTAGCAGATGGGTCGCAGGCTCTTGAAGTTATCGCGAACGAAAAGCCCGACCTGATACTTCTGGACATTGTTCTTCCCGGGATGAGTGGCCTTGATATTTTGCAAAACATCAAAGAAACTGAAGAATTGAAAGGTAACCGTGTAATTATGCTTACGAACTTCGGCACGGACGCGAATGTTAACAGAGCGATGGAACTTGGTGCTGAGGATTATATTATGAAGTACAATGTAGTACCTTCAGAACTCGCCAATAAAGTATCTGTTGTTCTTGGTGACAGCGTGGATTCGGCAGTTAAGTTTGTGTCGTAAACTACAATTTTAAAAAATGAATGAAGCACTGACCATTATATCTGTCTCGGTAACTATGCTATCTGTCGTACTCCTTTTTCTCTACGTACGTAAATCAGAAGAATACACGCAAATTAAAGTAAAAATGGATAATATGACCAAGTTAGGGCAGCACGACCAGGAAACTCAGAGGGCGCGTGATGATTTTCTTGCCATGGTAGTTCACGAAATGAGATCTCCCCTTGCTGTCATAAGAGGTTCTGCCGATTTGATAGTAAAAGAAGTAGACAATCTATCCCAACAGCAGATAAGTGATTTGCTGGGTCAGATCAAGGGTTCATCGACGCACTTACTGGACATGGTTAACGATCTACTCGATGTTTCTAAGATTGAAGCCGGTAAATTTGAGATCTTTGTGAAAGACCACCACCTGAACAAGACGCTACGGGATGAAGCACACACATTCGAAGCATTAGCAAGGCAGCATGGACTTAAGATCGATATGCAGCTTGATGATAACATCAGCAAATTTAAATTTGATGAAGAAAAGGTCAAACAAGTTCTGAACAATCTACTATCCAACGCTATTAAATTTACGCCAAGGGATGGGACGGTCACGATCCTATCAAAGATACAGGATAGTTATGCCCAGATCCAGGTAGCGGACACTGGAAGTGGGATTCCCGACTATTTAAAAGCAAAACTGTTCCATAAATTTGTTCAGGGTAGGGAGAACGGAGATCCTTCGGAAAAAGGCAGCGGTCTTGGACTAGTTATTTCAAAAGGTATCATTGAAGCACATGGTGGCACCATTTGGATCGAAGATAATCATCCGAGGGGAACAAAGTTCATTTTTACACTCCCGCTTTCGTGATACCATAAATGCATGCAGGTAAAGAACTCCATTTTTAGATCATATGACATAAGGGGTATCTATCCTGATGAACTTGATGAAGTAGCTGCTGAAGCTATAGGAAAAGCATTTGGAACTGTGCTCGTGGCAAAAGGAGCCAACGAGTGTGTTATTGGGATGGATAACCGGGAAAGTTCGCCGGCGCTATCACAGAGTTTTATTAAAGGACTAAATTCCACCGGTATTAACAGCGTAAATACCGGAGTTACACTAACCCCAATCATCCACTTTCTCACACATATTCCCGGATTTGGCGGTGGTGTTAATATCACTGCAAGTCACAATCCAAAGAAATACAACGGAATTAAACTGGATCTTGAAAAAGCTGTAACTATACACGGCGAAGGTTTACAAAAACTTTACGAAGATGTGATTAGGGGGGATTTCAAAACTGGTAAAGGTTTGAACGTTGAAAAGGACCTGATCGGGTTTTACATAGATTATCTAAAAAAGCAGTTCAAGTTCGATGGAAAGCTTAAAATAGTTTTGGATTGTGGGAACGGGGCGACAAGTTTGATCGCACCGAAAGTACTCGAAGCATTGGGATGCGTGCTAATTCCTGTTGATTGCAGTTTGAATAGTGACTTTCCGCACGGTGTACCGGATCCTGAGAATCGTGCTTTTATGAAAGAGCTTCAGAATAAAGTGTTGGAATACCAGGCGGATATAGGTTTCGCTTTTGATACTGATGGGGACAGGGTTGGGGTTGTCGACGGTAATGGAAATTTTCATGAGAACGACAGAATAATACTCTTATTAGCAGCTGATGTTTTGCGCAGGTACCCCGGTTCAACCATTGTTTATGACGTGAAGAGTTCCGGAGTAGTAGAGGGGTTTATCACAAAACATGGGGGTGTTGCCAAGATATCGGCCACAGGGCGTTCAAACTTACTGGAGGAAATGCGTAATGGTGCGGTACTCGGAAGTGAGTTATCCGGACACACCTATTTTGGAAAAGATTATTTGGGTTTTGATGATGGGATATATGCTGTGTGCAGGATCCTGGAAATAATTACTCGTTCAGGAAAGAGTCTTGCCGAGTTAATGTCGGTGTTTCCAAAAAGAGTGAGTACCCCGGAAATAAAAGTAGACTGTTCCGATGAGGAAAAGTTTATTGTGATCGAAAATGTGAAAGAAGAAGTTTCAAAAACATACCCTAATGTTATTACGATTGACGGGGTGAGGGTACAGGTTACTGACACGGGCTGGTTTTTGGTCCGGGCATCAAATACATCTTCTTATTTGAGTATAAGACTTGAAGGTAAGGATCAGAAAGAGGTTGATTATTTGTTTAGTATAGTGGATAATCTTCTGAATAAAGTTAAGAAATTACACTTAACCCTTTCTAATACCGTTAGCGCTAGTTAAGGAGAGATAATGTTATCCCAACAGTATATTACAAAGTACGATTTGTTGAAGGAGTTCCCTCATTTGTCAAGCCGTACAATTATTTTCCCGCGCGAGGGTCGCCCTATCACGTGGATGCCGTTTGTGTATGTTACTGAAGAATGTACTGGTGATAGTATATTTTATATCCTCAGAAAAGTTGAACCAGATGGACGATTAAGCGATAAAAAATATAGAATCCACATCGCTGATCTTGATTTGGACCCCCGTTAGTATGTACAAATAAAACCCCGCCGTTCAGTAGCTGAACATTACGGCGGGGTAAGTTTTTAACCTACAAAAGTTGTTAACCTGATGCTATACTTTTCTTATAGGAGCTTGCCCGGTATCATCCGCGCTCGCACATAAATTTTATAGGATAATATTATGAATAAGAATACTGCCCACATACTTTGGTTCAATCAAATTCGCAAAAACGACATTCCAATAGTAGGAGGAAAAGGTGCAAACCTTGGTGAAATGTATCATGCTGAGATACCGGTACCTAATGGTTTTGTCGTTACTTCAACTGCTTACTTTGACTTTGTAAAGACAACCTCATTAAAGAAGAAAATCCTTACAGAACTTGCAGGTCTTGATGTTAACGATTCAAAAGAACTTCAGGCTGTATCAAAAAGAATTAAGACCGCGATTATGACTGCGGAAATGACTCAGAAATTAAAGGATGAAATTAAAAACCATTACCACGAACTTTCCGGAAAACACGATAGATTGGTGGCTGTACGTTCGTCCGCAACTGCAGAGGATCTGCCCGACGCATCTTTTGCCGGTCAACAGGAAACTTATTTGAACGTTACCGGTTTTGAAAGTGTTGTCAAACATGTTCAGAAATGCTGGGCGTCTTTGTTTGAAGCCCGTGCCATTTTTTACAGATCAACCAATGGTTACAACCACCTAAAGGTTGGTATTGCAGTACCCGTGCAACTAATGGTGCAATCAGATGTTTCGGGAATAATGTTTACTGTTAATCCTCTAACCAATAACCGTGCTGAAGTTTCGATAGAAGCTGCTTTCGGACTAGGCCAGCCTATTGTTTCCGGAGAGGTTACGCCGGACCAGTTCATAATAGACAAAAAAACCGTAACAATTAAGACAAAACACGTTGCAAAACAAACATGGCAACTCACCTTGAGCGGTAACACACCTATTTCAAAAGCTTATCAGGAAAAGCAGAAAATGAGTGATCTATTTGTTAAGAAATTAGCGGCGATAGGGATCAAAATTGAAGAACACTATGGAAGACCTCAGGATATCGAATGGGGAATGGAAAACAAAAAATTATATATCGTCCAGTCAAGACCGGTAACTACTCTTACAGAAAAAAAGACGACGGAAGTTGTGCAAGTAGACTCTACGAAATCCGGCAAACTGTTAATGGAAGGATTAGCCGCTTCGCCTGGTGTGGCAACAGGTCCCGTTAAGATCATTCATAAAGCATCAGAGATCAATAAAGTTAAGGATGGTGACATTCTTGTTGCTATCATGACCAACCCTGATTTTGTTCCTGCGATGAAAAGAGCCGCAGCCATTCTTACAGATGAGGGTGGAAGGACATCGCATGCGGCAATCGTAAGCCGTGAACTTGGTATTCCTGCCGTTGTTGGTTCCGGACAGGCAACTACTTTATTAAAAACCGGTGAGATCATTACGGTGGACGGTTCCGACGGTAAGATTTATGAAGGAGATATAACAAAAACAGTGCAGGCAAAAGATATTCCCACGGTAAATACGGACAATTTGAAGACCGCCACCAAAATTTACGTTAATTTAGCCGAGCCCGATCTTGCCGCTGAACTTGCAGCGAGAAACGTTGACGGAATTGGTTTATTGCGGGCGGAGTTTATGATCGCTCAAATTGGAACACACCCGCGTAAATTCATCAAAGACAAGAAAGAAAAAGAGTTTGTAAAGCAGTTGGCAGAGGGATTGGAGAAGTTTACTGCAGCGTTTCATCCAAGACCGGTAGTCTACCGTTTTACGGATTTTAGATCTAATGAGTATGCCAACCTTAAGGGTGGCGCTGAGTTTGAAAAATCAGAAGCAAATCCGATGATAGGATACCGGGGCACCGGTAGGTATTTAGACGATCCGGAAGTTTTCAAACTGGAGATTGAGGCGATAAAAATCGTCAGGAACAAACTTGGTCATAAGAATTTACATGTAATGTTCCCGTTCGTCAGAACTATTGACCAGCTTCGAAATGTTAAGAAATTACTATCAGCTCATGGTTTGCGAAGAAGTGGTGCTTTTAAGGTTTGGATGATGGTTGAAATTCCATCAAATGTTATTCTTATGGAAGAATTCGTAAAAGAAGGTATTGACGGAGTATCAATAGGAACAAACGATCTGACAATGTTGATTCTTGGTGTTGACCGTGACAACGAACGAATAGCGGGAACTTACAGTGAGATGGATCCTGCGGTTTTGGCCAGTTTAGAGAAGATTGTTACTACAGCCAAAAAACATGGGATTACATCATCGATTTGCGGTCAGGCACCATCGGTTTACCCCGAGCTTGTGGAAATGCTTGTTCATTGGGGGATAACCTCTGTGTCATTAAGTCCTGACGTTATAGATAGCACCCGTCTTATTGTCTACGAAGCCGAGAAAAAACTTCTTAAGGAAAAAGCAGCGGCTAAAGCAAAAAAACACGTTCATGTCTAAAATATCTGATATCCAGTGCTATAAAGTGCTAAACTCCCGCGGGGAGTGGACCTTAAGAACTCAGGTAACCTTAAATGATGGTTCGGTGGGTGTAGAAACAATTCCCGAAGGGGCTTCGAAAGGTGAACATGAAGCTTTATATCTGCCTGTTGAAAAAGCTGTAGAGAACGTTTCAGGTACAATCAACGATCTTCTGAGAGGTGTGAATCCTGAAGATCAGGAAAAGATTGATAAAGCGATGCTCGATCTGGATGCAACTGAGAACAAGAGCAATCTGGGTGGGAATAGCCTAATTTCGGTTTCTTTGGCCGTGGCAAAGGCAGCAGCCGTTCATAAAAACCTTCCTTTATATAAGTATCTGGCTAAAATATACGGTCAAAAAGATCCTATAAAGTTTCCGACGCCTGTTTTTAATGTTCTAAATGGCGGAAAGCATGCACACAATGGTTTGTCGTTTCAGGAATTTATGGTTATTCCGTCCAAAAGTGTGGTATACGATAAAGCTTTGGAAATGGGCGTGAATGTGTACCATAAGTTAAAAAAGAACCTCTCGGATTCCGGTTTGGATGTTGACGTCGGGGATGAAGGAGGTTTTGCTCCGAACGGACTGAACCCAAAGAAAGCATTGGATTTTATAAAAAGATCTACCGGAGAGTTATATAAAACGGGAGAAGAGGTTTTTTTCGGAATGGATGTGGCTGCTGAGTCTTTTTGGGAAAATAGTGACTATCATATTAAAGAAGAACAACTTCATCTATCAAGTAAGCAACTCACTACTTATTATAGAGATTTGATGAAAGATTATGAGCTGATATATATCGAAGACCCTTTTTACGAGAATGATGAAGATGGGTGGAAAGCTTTTAATAGCGAGTTTAAGAACAGGCTAATGGTAGTCGCGGACGATCTTGCTGTAACGAATCCAGTTAAGTTAAGAAGTGTTATCAGTAGTGATTTGGCAAATGCCGTTATTGTAAAACCAAACCAAGTAGGTACTTTGTCAGAGACATTGGCGTTTATTAAAGAAGCGCGATCAGCCGGTATGAGCGTTATAATTTCCCACCGCAGTGGTGATACGGCAGAAGACACTTTTATTGCTGATCTTGCCGTAGGTGTCAACGCTGATTTTATTAAATCCGGAGCACCCGCAAGAGGGGAACGAGTTGCAAAGTATAACCGGTTGTTGGAAATATTCCACGAACAGAACATTATAAAAGGTTAGTTATAAAAAAGACCGTCAATTTTGATTATTATTTGACGGTCCCGTTGTAACTTTTATCTTTTGGTCTTTGTAGAAAACGTGCGTAAATTATCTGCCAATCCTTCCCGCATTTTTTCTTAAGAAATTTGACAACTCTCTCATCTGTTAAATTTGTATTGATTGGTGTGTCCGGGCCTTCTTCAACAACGACTCTGATTCTATGTATTCCTTTTTTGTACTCAGCCTTATTGCCATTACCGTTCGTTCTCATCAACAAATATTCATAGCGCAGAATAGTCACGCCGTTTCTAAACTTGCTCATGTCTCCTCACTTTCCCCGATTCAATATTAGTGAATGTTATTTGATCGAATATGCAGCATAATCTTGTCCAAGTGGGGTTTCGATGTTTTGGACAACCTCGGGAGAGAGGTTCTCAAAATACATCCTAAAACCTCTGATACTATTTCCGTGGCAGGATACCGCAACATTTATTTTATACTGTTTCATTAAAGGAACGATCTCATTGCAAAAATTAGCGACTCTTTTACATACTGTTTCCAGGCTTTCACCGTTTGTAGTGGTTTTCTGAAAAGAACGTCTTATCTCGTGCAGTAGCTCAGGGTCCTGAAGTTGGAGTATTAACTTACTATGTCCCTGCAGGTCTCCGTAATTGCGTTCTTTGATCCTGTCATCCAGCTCAATTTTGAGGTCTTTTGCAGCTATATTATTTGAGACCGCCACTTTCATGGTGTCAAGAGCTCTTATCTGAGGGGAAGAGATAAGCATATCAAGCTTCTTATTACGAAGTTTTTCCGCCAGGACCTCAGCTTGTTTATAACCTTCTATGGTTAGTTTAGAATCCCGCCAACCGCTAAACACAAAGTTTGCGTTATCCTCTGATTGCCCGTGGCGGAATACATATAAAATAGGATGACCAGGCAGTTCTTCTTTGGGTAGGGGATCGACTTTTTTATAAGTTAGTAAAGCTACAGCCTCATCTATTTTATCTTTTGGGTATTTCTGGTATATTTCTGGATCTACATGGATCATCTGTTATATAGAATAACATATTGTGATATCATCGTTTAATGAGCGAAATCATCCAATCTCTTTTAAATCACGATTTAAGATCCTTTGTTGAACAAATCGGTTATATAGGAACATTTTTTGTAATTTTTGCTGAATCAGGTTTATTGATAGGTTTTTTCCTGCCCGGTGACAGCCTTATTTTTACTGCAGGACTACTTGCCTCTCCGAAATTTGCCTTTTTTAATATATGGGTATTGCTGATAGGTTCATGGATAGCAGCAGTCGTGGGCGATAATGTAGGCTATGAATTCGGTAAAAGAATGGGGAAAAGGCTATTCTTAAGGGAAAAATCATTTCTGTTCAACCCCGGTAACTTGTTAAAAGCTCAGGAATTTTACGAAAAGCATGGGGGTAAGGCTATAGTAATCGCCAGGTTCATGCCGGTTGTAAGGACGTTTGCACCTATTGTAGCCGGAATTGCTCACATGGATCATAAACGCTTTACATTTTTCAATTTTATTGGGGGGACTTTGTGGATATGGGGTGTTGGATTAGCTGGATATTTTCTCGGTAATTTACTTCCAAATGATGAGAGTATTGATACATATTTACTGCCTATTATTTTTCTAATAGTATTTATCTCAGTCGCACCTCCCGCCGTGCATCTATACAAAGAAAATCATAAGTCCTGGAACCAAAAAGTTCTGGACGTTATTAAACGCTTCCGTTATTCTATATTCAAATAATTCTGTTACTCGCGAATTCTGACACATATGAAAGGAGATATAGTATATGCTAAGTTTCAAGGGTTTTTATAAGAGTGATCAGTCAGCAAAGGACCCAGCAGGTTTACCTCATCACGGGCGTAATGACCTTCGTGTTCACAGCAGTGTACGCTCGGATCCAAGGCAAAACGTGGTAACCAGGCGCAAATCACCAAAACCCCGAGAACCTCGCAAAAGTAAATGAGTCTTTCCAAGCCCGCCTTTTTATATATATGGCGGGTTGCTTTTTTATGAGAATTTTCTAATTACGCCGGTAACTTTTCCTTGTACGGTAAGAGAGGCTGCTTCGACAATGATGGGGTCCATCTTATCGTTCGCAGGTTGAAGTCTAATTTTACCGTTCTTTTCTTTATAGAATGTTTTTAATGTTGCAAATCCGTTATCTAATAACGCAACGACTATATCACCATCAATAGCTGTATCCTGATGTTGGATTACCACGTAATCACTATCGAATATACCTTCGTTTATCATAGAGTCACCTTTGACCTGCAATACATAACAACGCTTGAATTTGGAAACCATATCAGGTGATACAGTGACTGTTTCAAGAGGATTCTCAATAGCTTCGATAGGTTCTCCGGCGGCAATGTAACCTATCAGAGGAAGCTCAATACCCTGTAAAGTAGCATTTATCCTCTCGTCAAGTATCTCGATACCTCTTACTGCACCTTCATATCTTTTGATAACACCCTTCTTTACAAGTGCCTGAAGATGTTCGTGAACGGTAGCAAGTGAGGAAAGGCTCATTGCGTTGGCGATCTCCTGCAAAGTTGGGGACGTATTATTAAGCTGAATATACTGAGAGATATAATCTAGAATTTGTTTTTGTTTTTTATATAAAGTAACAGGACTCATATAAACCTTTCCGTCCGTGAGGACAAACTTTTGTATTTTCTTTGGTATATTTATAGTAGCGAAAAATACCCGAAGATGTCAAGGGGTAATATAGAAAAAAAGAACGGGTTTTCCAGTTAGAGTAGAAAACCCGGTGGTAGTTTTTATTTCAAGTATGTTTCAGCGAACCAGCTCAATAACGCTAATGTACCGATAAACGAGCCAATACCTGTAATAACCGCAGCGACGGTAATACTTCTATCGTGATCCATGCCAAAAAACCGGAAACCGGAATCATATCCAAGCGATACGGCATATTCCGATATGCTAATAGATACGACTAATAAAAGTAATATAACTATTGCTGCAAGCACAAGTGCAAGCAGATATCCGAACACGGTTAAAGCAGCTGAGATGGCCGCGTATAGTATTACCCCCGCGCTAGCTGTAACTAAGATCCACACTTGTAATCTCTTGAGCGTATCCACACTTCTTTGGTTCATTACTCTTTCTCCTTTGTAATCCGGTTAAGGTTGAAAAGCGCCATACAACATACCGAAGAATTCGGTGAAAGCTGTTAAACCAACCGCAAAAGCAACTATCCAAGCACTTTTGTTTAACTCGGTACCGGGGAGTTTGAACTTTACTACGATTGAAAAAGCACCGGCTATCAACCCCAGTACCAATCCCATAGTACCGGCTATCAGTGTTGCAGATACAATTCCAAACACCTTTACACTAAACACCCACAATACATCAGTATTACTGTAGATCCACCCAACTAAGCGTATAATAATAGACGCTAAAAATAGATAAAGAACAATGCGTCCTATTCCAAACAACACTCTCATGGCTGGGTTTGACTTGCTGCTTGTAATATCAATATTTCCCATCGTTCGCTCCTTTTCATCTATTTGGGTTTTTTCGATTCTATTACATATTATTTGATAAATCAATTTATATTAGCCAAACAAAACCCAAATTATTTATGATAAAATATTTAGGTGTTCGACCTAACATCAAACTACCAACCGACGGGAGATCAACCCGCCGCAATAGAAAAACTGACGCAGAACATGTTAGATAATAAGAAGCATCAGGTTTTACTGGGAGTTACCGGAAGCGGCAAAACTTTTGCTGTTGCGAATGTTGTTAGAAATATTAACAAGCCTACATTGGTGATATCTCACAATAAAACTTTAGCCGCGCAACTTTACCAGGAGTTCAGAGATTTCTTTCCCAATAACGCGGTGGAATATTTTGTTAGTTACTACGACTACTACCAGCCTGAAAGTTACATTCCTGCGACCGATACTTATATCGAAAAAGACGCGAATATAAATGAACAGATTGATAAGCTACGCCTTTCTGCCACAACTTCTCTTATGACTAGAAAGGATGTTATTGTCGTTTCTTCGGTTTCTTGTATATATAACTTAGGGTCTCCTGCTGAGTATTCAAAAATGGCGATTGAGATGAAGAAAGGGATGAAACTCAGGATGGTGGATCTGCTTAAACGTTTGTCACAGATCTACTATGAGAGGTCCGAATTTGATTTTAAAAGAGGCACATACCGTGTTCGGGGTGATATTGTTGATGTCTACCCTGCTTATATGGACTATGCAGTAAGACTGGAAGTTTTTGATGATACGTTAACGGGAGTAAGCTACTTTGACCCGGTAAGCGGGATACCTGTGGACCGTTCTATTTTGCCCGAAATAAGGAGAGGCAGCCACACAATGTCAGTTGCGCAAGATGAACAGGATTATTTGGAACACAAAATGATTGAGGGCGGTTTCGTTGAAATATATCCGGCCAAACATTATATTGCAGCAGAAGAAAGAAGAGTGTCGGCGATCGAACAGATAAAAACTGATTTGGCTATACAATTAAAAATTCTTCGTGACGCAGGAAAACATATCGAAGCATATCGTCTGGAACAGCGGACCAACTATGATCTGGAGATGATCCAGGAACTGGGATATTGCAAAGGTATTGAGAATTACTCACGTTATTTTGACGGCAGAAAGCCCGGTGATCCTCCGTATACATTAATGGATTTCTTTCCTGAAGATTATCTATTGGTCATAGATGAATCCCACATAACCGTTCCTCAGATACGTGGTATGTTCAACGGCGATAGGTCACGAAAAGAGACACTGGTGGAGTATGGGTTCCGTCTTCCTTCCGCAATAGATAACCGTCCGCTTAATTTTGAAGAATTCAGCAGAAAGATGGGACGAACTATGTATACAAGTGCAACTCCTTCCGAATGGGAAGTTAGCATGGCTTCGGGTAATGTTGTTGAACTATTGATCAGGCCGACCGGGATTATTGACCCCAAAGTAACAATACATCCGTCGGAAAACCAGGTTCCCGATCTTTTAAAGAGAATTGAGAAACGTGTAGCGAATGGGCAAAGGGTATTGGTGACTACACTAACAAAAAGGATGTCGGAGGAACTTTCATCGTATCTGATAGAAAAAGGTATCAAAGTTACATATCTGCACTCCGACATAGAAACTTTGGAGCGTACAGCCATTCTCGATGACCTAAGGCGAGGAAATTACGATGTTTTGGTGGGAATAAACCTTCTCAGGGAGGGTTTGGACCTTCCAGAGGTGTCTTTGGTTGCTATTTTGGATGCTGATAAAGAAGGTTTTCTGAGGTCTGATACGTCGCTCATTCAAACAATGGGTAGGGCAGCCAGGCACATTCTCGGTGAAGTAATCATGTATGCTGATTCCGTGACCGGAAGTATGCAGAGAGCAATCGACGAAGTTGACCGGCGTCGGGAGATCCAAATAAAGTATAATGAAGAACATGGAATCGTTCCTGAGCAGATAGTAAAGCCCCTTAGAGAGAAATTAATAGATGAGGTTATTGAAGAAGTGTTGGAAGGTCAAGGTCCTGGAAAGACCCGTCTGATTGAATTAGACTACCGGCAGCTGCCTCCTACTGAGTTGAAAAAAGAAATGAAGAAACTTACGGAAATGATGCGTTATGAAGCAGAGATGATGAACTTTGAGGAAGCTGCAAAATTGAGAGACAAGATTAGGGAAATAAAGAGTAATCTTAACAACTAGTATTGGTGCTTTTAGACTTAAAATAATACGAGCTTTTTGAATCACCGCCATTATATTAAACTTCGAGTAATTTAAATATTCCATTTTCAATCTCTTAATTTTGCATAACCTTTTTGCTACATTAAGGGTAAAGATGCTGCCCGCCATCGACTTTGTAAAAACCTTGTCATTGTCGTTAATAACCGTTGCACTCTTAACAGTAAGGAAAATTGGTTATATAATACTTGTCCAGATTGAAAATCTTATAGTCCTGCTCCGAAGGTTTATGAAAAAAGTGTACAGATACCTACCAAAAAACGAGCGGATTCTCTACTATAAAGCTTATATTAAAGAAAGCGTGTTCCGGTTTTGGTCTACTTTATACCCATTGTTATCAAAAGGTCTGACAGAGGGTATGAAATTTCTTATCACTAGAAGTAAAAATATTCTAAGAATTATTTCAACTAAGATTAAAAGCATTCCCGAAGGTTACGTTAATGAGTTACGTGATCAATACGAAATGTTCAGGAATTTTATAAACGATTTGAAAAACAACAAGAAACCTCCAAAGATTAAAATAAAAATGCCTTACAAAAAACTTAATAGTAGAGGAGTGCTTAATCTAAAAATATTTAAAACGTTCATCAGTAGAGTCACAAACATTAGTATCCTTAAAATAATAAAAAGGTTTAATGATCTCTACACTCCCGGAACACGTGTGTTTGTGTGGGGGATAATATTCGCTCTGGTATTTATCGGACTACCTATTAAGGCTTATTCGTGGTATAGGGAGTTACCCAACCCGGACCTACTTCTGGAATACGGATCAGCCAAAAGCACTAAGATCCTATCCAGGGACGGTGAACTCTTGTATGAGATCTATGTCGACAGGAAATATGATCCGGTTGCCCTTAAGAACATACCACAACACGTTATTCAAAGTACTATTGCTGTAGAAGACGACATGTTCTTTGAACATAACGGAGTGCGTCCGTTAAGTATAATCCGTGCGGCCAAGGCTACGATACTTGATGATGATATCCAGGGTGGTTCGACTATTACCCAGCAGCTGGTGAAGAATGTGCTTCTGTCGTCCGAGCAGACAATGGAAAGGAAGATCAAAGAGGCGGTATTGGCAATAATGGTTGAGAAGAAATATACAAAAGAACAAATACTCGAACTTTATTTCAATAATATTCCGTATGGCGGAACAGCGTGGGGGATTCAATCAGCATCACAAAAATACTTCGGGAAAGATGTAGGCGAGCTCGATATGGCTGAAAGTAGTTTATTGGCCGGATTGCCGTCTGCTCCAACCACATACTCACCTTTTAACGGTAACTACGAAATATCTAAACAACGTCAGCGAGTTGTTCTTAACAGAATGGTCGGATTAGGTTATATAAGCCAGGATGAAGCAGATAAGGCGTATGAAAAGGAACTAAACCTTGTTCCTCAAATAGAGTATATTAGAGCACCGCATTTTGTTGAGTATGTGAGGGATGAGCTTACAAAGATATACGGGAGCCGGATGGTCAACTTTGGGGGACTAACAGTCACAACTACACTTGACCTTGACTTACAGGAAAAATCACAAGATATTGTTAAAGAAGAAGTTGAGAAAAATATTAGATTGAACATTACGAACGGTGCCGCTGTGGTTCTTGACCCAAATACCGGAGAGATACTTTCGTATGTGGGTTCCAAAGATTATTTTATCGAAAACTGGGGGGCGTTTGACGTGTTAAGAGCATATAGACAGCCTGGTTCTGCAATAAAGGTGCTTACTTATTCATTGGCTTTTAAGAATGGTTTAGCACCTTGGAACTTTATTGAAGATAGCCCGGTGGTATATAAAAACGATTGGGAAACCTACAAACCTGTGAACTATGATGGTAGATATCATGGAAAGGTAAGTCTTAGGTCGGCATTGGCTAACAGTTACAACATTCCGGCCGTAAAACTCGCGCACAAGATCGGCCCCGACAATATAGTCTCACTTGGCCAAGAAATGGGTTTAAATAATTGGAGTGTAGACGGTTCATATGGCATTTCAATAACTCTCGGGGGTAAGGAAGTAAGGCCTTTAGATCTCGCAAATGTTTACGCAACATTGGCACGCGGAGGTGTGTATAAAGAAACCACCCCCTTTATTTCCATCAAGGATAATCAGGGATATGAGATATATAAGAATACCGGAAAAGAAAAAAGAGTATTAAGCGAAGAAATCGCTTATCTCATCACTAACATTTTGGCGGATTACTATGCACGGTTGCCTGCGTTTGGCGTAAACAATTTTTTGAGTGTAAAAGGACATGATATAGCTGTAAAAACGGGAACTACAGATCTAAAAAGGGATAACTGGACGATAGGATATACACCATCTTATGTTGTGGCTGTGTGGACGGGAAATAACAACAACACACCCATGAACAAGAACTTGGCATCAGGTCTGAGCGGAGCCGCACCGATCTGGAACCGGATAATGTCTTACGTTTTGGATGGTACGATTGGTGAGAAATTTAATGTTCCGGAAGGTATTGCAGTTAAAACCGAAGAGGAATGTAATCTCAGGGAAATATTTATCAAAGGGACTAAAGTTCCTGAAACACTTTGCCCCGACGACGATGATAAAGATAACCGTGACGAAAAAGGTAATAATGATAAGAATAAGAAAAAAAGAGACTAGTTAGTAATTTACTGTGACATCGGATTCATCAATATCTCCTGTCATTGCCAGATACCACCTATCCTTTCTAAAGTATTTAGCTCCTACTACTGAAAGATCTTTCAGAGTAATAGCGTTGACGCGGTTTAGGTAATCGTCAAGTTTAAGGTAATTTTCAGGATCGATTAACTCACCAAATGCATGAAATCCAACCCACGACCCCGCCGTCTGCATCTGTCTTCTTGTAGATTTTATTATTTTATCTTTAGCAAAACTCAGTTCGTCGGCTGTTATTTTCCCCAATGATATTCTTTCGAACTCTCCGGTTATTAAGTCCAGTACCTCCTGAACCTTATCTTTAGAAGTCGACGTCGAAACACCCCAGGATCCGTGATCACTTCCTGACATAGAGAATGCCCCGACACCGTATACCAACCCGGATTTGTACCTTAAATTTTGTTGTAATGACGCGGCACGGCTTCCCCCGGAAATTGAAGCTATGGTATCGAGGATCACAGCATCTTCGTGGATCTCCGGTACGGTTCTATGGCCTATAATTATATGTATTTGCCCGATACCCGGGTATTTATGTACCGCGGTATTAATCTTGCGGTATTCAGGAAGTTCTCTGTCAAATTCGTGCTTACCTCCATTCTTCATAGCAAGTTTATTTTCTATCTCTGTGGCAACATTTTCTATTTCAACATCCCCGCCTGCAACGATAGTCATGCGGTCAATGGTTAACATGTTATGGTAAAAATCTAAAAGGTCCATACGAGTGATGCTGTTTATCGTACCTTCATTACCGATAATACTTCTTCCAACCGGTGTATTCTGAAAGAAGAGCTGTTTATACAGTTCACCGATGTAATTATCCGGTTTAGCCTTTTTATCGCCAAGTTCTTTTAGAATAGACTGACGTTCGTTCTCGATAGTCAGAGTGTCAAAAAGTGATTCTTCGAGCATCTCATGTACAAGAACAGCCGCCGATGAAATATCATCGGGGTCCCCGACGGCAACACTGAGCGTTATTACCTCGGAAGATGTTGACGCTCCGTAAACACCGCCTAATCGTTCTATAAATATCGATAACTTGTCGGGGGAAGGGAAGTTTTTAGTCCCTGCAACGACCATATGTTCAGTAAAGTGTGCAAGACCTTCTTTTCCTTTGGGGTCGTAACGTGATCCGCTCCTTATAAGGATGCTCATATTAATAGGTAAACCTTTTTTCTCGAACGTGACTAACCTTACACCTGAAGAAAGAACCATATCTTTTCTTTCTACACCGAAGTCGCTAAGTTTTATCATTTTTGGATTATATCACCGTCATGCTTTTCAAAAAGTACTTTTTGTTGCATAATGCAGAAGGATGAGACGCACAAGGAGGCACTACTACATACTTTTCTTGTTTATATCCCCAATTCTCCTGGGTTTTATGGCCGTCCTTTTTAATAATACATACAGCAGGGACCGTGACATGACACCGGTCCGTATCTCTGTTGCTAACCAGACAGTGTTTGGACTGGTTTTTGTAGCGGAAAAAAACGGTTATTTTAAAGAACAAGGCTTAAAAACTGAATACACAACTCATACATTAGGTAAGGATGCATTAAAGGATGTACTCGACGGTAAATCCGATCTGGCTACTGTCTACGACACACCATTTACTAGAGCGATTTTGCAAGGAGAGCCGATATCGGCTATCACCTCGCTTCACAGTTCTTCAAGAAATACCGCAATTGTAATGAAATGGAAAGATGACGTCCATGGTTCCGAGGACCTGAAAGGCACGAGAGTAGGTTTAACTAAAGGTGCGAGTACCGAATATTTCTTGTATACAGTTCTATTGTCGAACGGTATGTCGATGTCAGATGTAACAATAGTAGATACCCTGACGGAAAATCTGGAACAGAGTCTGAAAGAAGATAAAGTAGACGCAATTGTTGTGTTTGATGCACTCTTACATAGGGTCGAAGATAACTACAGTCCGGAAGAATTTATAGTCGAATTTTCGGATATTTATATTGATCTATCATTTTTTGTTGGAAAAAAAGAGTATATAGATAATCATAGAGATGAGATTTCCAAAGTGACAGTCGCTTTACTGAAAGCAGAGAAGTTCATCAAAGATTATCCTGATGAAAGTATCAATATTATAAGCAAAAGTTTGGGTATAAACGATAAAGAATTTTTATCAAGACATTGGCGCGACACCAATATGCACATGTCATTTGATAATCTAATGCTTAGTATTCTAAATAGAGAATCCCAATGGATGATCCAAAATGAAGGATTTGTACCTGTCCGGAAACCTGATTTCAGGAAATACCTTGATACCAGATTTTTAGAAAAGTTGGACCCGGAGTCCGTTACATTATAAACATGTTTATTAAACATCTACCGGAAAGAGGACTAAATCTAAAAATACTTTTCCCCATAATTTTGATCCAGGGTTTTTTGATTCTGATGCTGATATACCTTCTTTTTTACCTGAGCTTAGCCAGGGATATCATTAACACAAACAATGAAAGGATCATGAGAGTAAATTTACTGACAAGTAAAGTATATGAACTTGAGAAACAGATCGAAGTAGACCTACTTTCTTACCGATTTAACAAGAATATCTCAACACTTGAGTTAATCGAGCAGCATACAACGGACATATATCTTGCTTTAGATGAAATGGACTCATATCTCCAGTCCGAAAGCGGCCGGGAAATAAGGTTGAATTTCATTACCAGTAAAGAAAGGGCTTTGGATACCAGAAATGATCTGATCGATGCAATCAATAGCAATTCGGATGTTGAGATAAACAGGAACTATCAGAAATGGCTATTAAAATCTCAAAATATCAATGCCACGCTACAGGATCTTACAAACTATAATTTAAATACATTACGCCGTTCGTCGGATGTATATGAAAGAGCGATATCAAACGTATATAATGTTGCTTTACTAACGATGATAAGTACTTTAGTACTTGTTGTGATCTTATTCTTTTACTTAAGGAACATAATCACAATTCCTATTAAGCGGATCACGGATGTTGCTTCAAGAATTTCTGAAGGACACTTTGGGGATAAATTAGACGCAGCGAGTAGTGATGAGCTTGGTGTCCTTGCCAAGAATCTAAATAAAATGGCGCTTAATCTTCAGGTTAACTACCACCGGCTTGAGAGGGAAGTGCGTCAGAAGGAAGATGCCTTGTTAAAAGGAAGGGAGCTTGAGCGGCGTAAAGACGATTTTATTAGTATGGCAAGCCACGAGCTTAAGACTCCAGTAACCAGTATAAAAGTATTCACACAGATTTTGGAGAGATCGTCGAAGGAGAAAGGCGATATAATGGCTCTTAAGTACCTAGTTAGGATGGGCGATCAGATAGATCGATTAACGAACATCATTAACGAACTTCTAGATGTATCCAGAATTCAAACAGGAAGGTTAGAGTTGAATCTGGAACCAACCTCATTACGCAACTTGATAGAGGAAACTTGCGAGAATATTCAGGCTACCGTTGTTGACCATAAAATTAAATGCTACGGAGATGAGTTGGACATAATAAATATTGATAAATACCGGACAGGACAAGTGTTAGTTAATTTACTTACTAATGCCGTGAAATACTCGCCATCCGGTGGTGAAGTTGAGATGGAGTATAAAAATCGTCCCGACGATGTACTTGTAAGTGTAAGAGATCAAGGGATTGGAATTCCTGAAGAGTACCATGATAGAATATTTGAAAGATTCTATAGGGTTTACGATAAGAATGAAAAGACTTTTCCCGGTTTGGGAATGGGACTTTATATATCAAGTGAGATAATAAAGAAACATGGAGGTCGTATTTGGGTAGAGAGTAAGGAAGGTGAAGGCTCAACTTTCTATTTCACCTTGCCAAAGAATAACGTGGGATAAAAATATGAAGAAAGTTTTAATAATCGATGATGATCTGTCTATACTTGAGGCAATGAAACTTGCAGTGGAAATGCACGGCTATCAGGTTGTAACTTTGTCGAATGCTGAGGATGCAGAAGCCAGAGTGATTCAGGTAAAACCGGATATCGTACTTCTTGATGTTTTGCTATCGGGGATAGACGGGAGAGACATCGCTTACAAGATCAAAAAGGACCCTAACACAAAAACGATTCCTGTTATCATGCTGTCAGCGTCTCCTCAGACTGACAGATCATCCCGTGATTTTGGAGCGGATGATTTTTTAGCTAAACCGTTTGAATTGCACGAGCTATTCAAGTTAATCGACAAGTATCTAAAGGTTTAATTTTCTACAAGAACTATACGCATTATCCTGTCATCATCGGAACTTGGGTTGCCTCTACCGTCCTTATTGCTTGTTGAAAAATATATTGCCCCATCCGGTCCCTGTACGACATCTCTAATTCTCCCATATTCGTTATAAAGCAATTTTTCGTATTGTGGATTTTCTCCGCTACCGCTTACATCAGGTATCACACGTATAATTCCCATACCCCTAAGGTTTCCAAAAAAGAAATTGTTTTTAAACTGTGGCAATAGATTTCCCGCATAAAACATACCTGAAGCAGGAGCTTCAGCAGGTGTAAAAACAAGAATCGGATCAATCATGCCCGCACTGCTGTTATTGTGTGAAACAACAGGCCAACCGTAGTTTCCGCCCTTGTAGATGATATTAACTTCATCACCTCCGTTTGGTCCGTCGTTACCGGAAGGTCCGTGTTCTGTTTGCCACAGCTCTTTAGTAACTGGGTGCCAGTCTATTCCCTGAGGATTTCTATGGCCAAGGGACCAAACCGGTGAGTCCGGATATGGGTTGTCTTCAGGTATAGTGCCGTCAGTGTTTAATCTTAAGATCTTACCGGCAAGCGAACTTTGGTTTTGAGATAGAGCTTTTTGTGAAGCATCGCCTGTTGTAATGTAAAGTTTGTCGTCCGGACCAAACTTTAGCCTCGACCCGGCGTGGAACTTAGCTGCAGGTATATTATCTATGACTGTTTTTTGGACAGTTGCGGTATTTCCTTCGTCTCTCAGTTGAACCACGCGTACTTTAATGTTATTTGAAGGTCCGTAAGCATATGATGTATAAATAAATTTATTGGAGTTGTAATCGGGGTCCAAGGCTAAACCCATTAAACCTTCCTCTGAAATTTGAGAGACCTCTGGGAAGGTGATCATCGGTGTTGTTAAGAGCTTGCCTTTCTCTATGATTCTGATATTACCGTTACGCTCAGTTACAAGTATCCGGTCTTCTGATGTAAAAACAATGCTCCATGGAACAAATAATCCTCCTACTACTGTTTCAACAGTATATTGACCGCTGTTTTTACTAACCGTCTTAGTTTCAGTGGGTGTATTAGTGATTATAGGATTGTTGCCGGTGATCTTATCCAGGTTAAGGATGGATACGGTTGAGATAATTACTGCCAGGATCAAGAGAACAGGCAAATATTTTTTGAGTCTGCCCATAAGGTGGAAATAGTATATCAAAAGTTTCCAGAACAATAAAATTATTCGGTGGGGCAGGCACTCCAAAGTCCGAGAACACTGGCTCTAGCGGTATTCTCATACTCTTCAAACTCATCAAGTTTGTCAGAAGGAGTAGTCTTATAGGTAAAAGCGTAACCTTCTTTAACCATTACCGCATTAACAAGCGTTCCGTCATCCATGTAGACGTATCTTAGTAATCTTCCGTATCGATCCTTGTCAGGTTGCTGAGAATCCTGTTCAAATGTTACAAATTTATGCAGAACCATTGATTTTAGTTTTTCCGAGGCTTCCTGACCGTAGCATTCAACCTCCTTTCTTGGGTCTTTTGTTTCAGGTGTGTCTATGGTAAGTAAACGAACAGTGTAAATCACACCATCTTTCTCGATTTTTATTGTATCACCGTCAACCACATCATTAACAAAGAAGGAAGCAGCGTTTGTTTCCGCATTTGGTGATACAGACTCATTTGACAGTTCCTCTCCGGACAGAACGATGTAAGCAAGAGTCACAATAGTTACTAATATTAATGTATACAATCTCTTTGAAAGTTTTTTGCTTAATCTAATGTTCATAACTTTATTTCTTTATTTGACATCATTATAGACTAAATATATATTCAGTTCATAAATCATTGTCAGCCTATATAAATTGGCTGGTTGATTAACAGATATGTGTTGAGAGATAGGAGAGGAGCAGGATAATGAGCGCGTTTTTTCGAACCATAAAAACCTTATTATTTGGGACAATACTGGTGTTATCTATTGTCGTAAGCACGGCTTCTTTATTAAACAGCAAGATGACCGCAAAAGCATCTACACCGGCCTCTTTAACTGTGGCAGATGGGGAAACTTTAGCAACCGGTATGCTTGTAATACTTGACATGGTGGACTCACTCAATAATAAGTTTGAGTCACGTGTTGAGGAGGAAGCGGAATTTCAGGAACGTTATGACCGGCAGATGAATTGGGTTAAAGAGTCTTTGCAGTCACACGAGAATCTGATCACTGCTTATACGGGGGCCTTGCAGATGTCTTATGATAGTAGCGCATTTGCTGCAGTAGCGAATTTGGTAGGGTGGCAGTTGACGGATTATGAGCCCTGTAATGAGCTTATATCCGGGCTGGCATACAGTTACTTTATCGATACGGAGAAAAGTTACTGTTTTCCTGCACCGGGTTTCAAAGTTGCCGATGTAACAATTGGAAGGAAAGGTCCCAATGAGTGGAACGGAGGCTCCGGTTACTACCTGGTCCAAAAAAAAGTTGGATATCGGATGATACCTGGTAAGTCTTCCGAAGCTTATTACTACATCTTTGCTACCTGGAATAGGCATGAGGATCCTCTTCCGGAGAAGTTTTGGGATGGCGTACTAGGACATCCGAATGAAAGGGATGAACTAAACCGGATGTTAAATTTGCCTACTTACGAGGAAACGATTGGTATGATGGGGGATTATGAGACTGCGATAGAGATATGGAGCCTTGCTCCGGAGGAATGGGTATTGTTTCTTGGCGGCGGTTATGGGAATGCTCCCGGTTTACCATCGATAACCCCGTTCCGACCTTTAAACGAGTCTCCCTAACAGTTTTATTCGACTATTACGGGCTGTGTCAGTTCTTTTACTGATCCGGCCCTTTTTTACATCCTTTTCCTAATTATCCTACTTCTCAAACCCGAATAAATGCCGTATACTATTTTGTGTTATGTTATCTGCTTTGGACCATATAATTATAAATGGAGCGCGTCAGCACAACCTAAAAGACATAGATCTTGCGATCCCAAAGAACAAATTCGTAGTATTTACGGGGGTTTCCGGTTCGGGAAAGTCTTCTCTTGCTATGGATACGATCTATGCCGAAGGTCAAAGAAGGTATGTCGAAAGTTTATCGGCATACGCCAGACAGTTCTTAGGAGTTATGGACAAACCAGATGTTGATAAGATAGAAGGTTTGTCTCCTGCAATTGCGATCGACCAGAAAACAACCTCACGGAATCCCCGATCTACAGTTGGAACTGTTACAGAAGTTTATGATTTTTTAAGATTGATATACGCGCGAATAGGCCACCCCCACTGTCCGAACTGCGGTCGTGAGATCCAGCGCCAGAGTTCAGACCAGATCGTAAATCAAATATTCGAGATCATATCAAAAGAAAAGGATTATAAGAGCGATAGGGGAGTACGTTTCATGATATTATCCCCTATCGTAAAGGACCGTAAAGGCGAGTTTTCTGCACTGTTCGACAATTTAAAAAAGCAGGGTATCATACGTGCCAGAATAGACCGGCAAATTCGTGACATAGGTGAAAAATTTGATTTAATCAAGACAAACAAACATTCTATAGACGCACTTATAAGCAGACAGATAGTCAGTTCAAAAAGACTGTCTCAAAAAGAAGACCGTAAATCTTTAGAACTAAACGTCTTTCAGTCTGTGGAAACAGCTCTTAGAATGGGGAACGGAAATGTGGTTGTGTCAGTGATCCGCGATAAGGATTTTGATTTCACCGCGAACCCAGAGAATGTGGAAGACCGCCTTTTTTCCGAGAATTTCGCCTGTCCCGAATGTAACATTTCCCTACCCGAACTCGAGCCCAGAAGTTTTTCATTTAACTCTCCGCACGGAGCCTGCCCTAATTGTGATGGATTGGGTACGGAACTTAATGTCGACATTGAACTTGTTCTAAAACCGAACCTGACAATAGCAGAAGGAGGGGTGCTTCCCTGGTCTAAATTGTTTGAACATTACTCATGGACAGCAAAAGTTATCGAGACCGTTTCAAAAGAATACGATTTTTCTTTGGACATTCCTATTCAAGATCTGCAAAAAACAGCAATAGATCTTTTGCTTTATGGAGCTCCTCAGGGCAAAAAATTTAAAGTCCGTTACCGGAGGCAGGATGGAACAGAAAATTCTTATATGGCAGGATTTGAGGGTGTCGTTCCAAATCTTTTGCGGAGACATAAGGAAACTAGCTCTGACTATATAAGAAACGAGATCGAAAAATTTATGGTAAGAGACCCTTGTCCGGTTTGCGAAGGATCAAGATTGAAAAAGGAGGTACTTTCGGTTGTGATTGATAAGAAGAATATCTCGGAAGCTACCGATCTTTCAATTGAGAATGTAAAAAATTGGCTTACCTATCTTCCCAACGTACTCTCGCAAAAAGAGAAGATTATAAGCTCATCAATATTAAAAGAGATCGATTACCGCCTAAACTTCCTGCTTGATGTTGGATTGGGGTATTTGACACTAAGCAGAGCATCTGCGCATCTTTCGGGAGGAGAAGCTCAACGTATCCGTCTTGCCTCGCAAATAGGGTCCGGTTTATCAGGTGTTCTTTATGTTTTGGATGAACCGTCCATTGGTTTGCATCAGCGTGACCAGGGTAAGCTTGTTAATACCCTGAAACACCTAAGAGATCTGGGTAATACCGTTCTTGTAGTCGAGCATGACGCTGAGACCATGATGGAATGTGATTATATTTTTGATTTTGGGCCGGGTGCCGGAGTTCATGGAGGTAAAGTGGTATCCGAAGGCCGTCCCGCAGATATCATGCAGGACCCGGAATCTATCACCGGAAAGTACCTTTCGGGTGAAAAGGTAGTAGGAGACCGTTTTAAGAAACCAAAAGAGATAGAACTTATCAATTATGATGACATCGACCCCCGAACCAATTTGAGCAAAACTAAACTAGCTGATTTGATGGGAAAAAGCTTGTCCCTAAAAAAAGCCGGAGGCAGGAACCTGAAGAATATTGACCTAAACGTTCCTTTTGGTAAGTTCACATGTATAACCGGAGTATCCGGTTCGGGTAAATCAACCTTAATTATGGATACTTTGTACAAAGAGCTCCGGCAGGAATTTGGTTTAAAGAATGAAGAGCGCCCTGAACCAAACGAAGGAATTCTTGGTACAGAGTATGTTACGAATGTAATCGCAATCGATCAGTCACCAATAGGACGAACTCCCAAGTCCAACCCCGCGACGTATACGAAAGTGTTTGATCATATCCGTGACCTTTTCTCCAAGACCGAAGAGGCAAGGGTGCGGGGTTACAATCCGGGAAGGTTTAGTTTCAACGTCAAAGGGGGGAGGTGCGAGGCCTGCGGAGGTGAAGGTCAGATCAAGATAGAAATGCAGTTCATGCCCGATGTATATGTAAATTGTGAAGTTTGCCAGGGAAAGCGTTATAACAAAGAGGCTCTGGAAATACATTATAAAGGCATGAATATAAGCAATGTTTTGGACATGAATGTAGAAGACGCGCTCGGGTTTTTTGAAAATATACCCGCGATCCGAAGGAAACTTCAAACTTTGTTTGATGTAGGTTTGGGTTATATAAAATTGGGTCAGCCTGCGCCAACGTTGTCGGGAGGGGAAGCTCAGAGAGTAAAACTGGCGTTGGAGTTGTCTAAACGTTCGATGGGAAATACGTTCTATATACTTGACGAACCTACAACAGGACTGCATTTTGCCGATCTTGAGAACCTTATATCCATTATTAAAAGATTGACCGCAAAAGGTAACACAGTCGTTGTAATCGAGCATAATCTGGATGTAGTTGCAAATGCCGATTGGGTGATCGATCTAGGTCCTGAAGGCGGTGATGCGGGTGGACGTATACTGTTCGAAGGGGATATAGCCGCATTAAAAGATTTTAAAGGCTTATCCTATACGGCAGAGGCATTAAGGGAAACTAAAGTTAAGAGTAGGATCAAAAAGTAAATTTTTTAACAAAACCATCATTTTCTTACAAAGACTTTTCTGATCAATTCCGGTTTTAACATAACGACATATAAGAAAAGTAAAACCAAAGCAGCGGTTACAATTATAGCAATAATTTGAAAAACTGACGGTCTCTGCCCGGTAACGAATTTCTTCGCCTGCTCGTATGCTGTTTCATCAGTGAAATAATCCTTCTCGTCCTGAGAGAATTCGATTTCCACAAGCTTTTCATTCTCGTCTATTCTGTATGCTCCTGCCGGAAGAGGGTATTCCGAATTCAAACCTTTAGTTACGAACGCAAAATGATTTGTGTCCAGT
>Ga0075570_106_pt1 | contig 50944 bp, 65 predicted proteins | sample RifGroA1_FD_68156 | JGI IMG/M metagenome (GOLD analysis project Ga0075570, IMG submission 68156) | candidate division WWE3 bacterium GW2011_GWA1_41_8
TATATTCCGAACATTATCATCCTCGAAACCCACCGCGTTACAATCTCCCATCCGGTTTCTAAAACACTAGTCGGGTAAAAATACTTAAAATCCTCTGAGTCAGGATATTTTAAAGTTACCAAAGGCCACTGCCCGCTGGAAAACCACGTGTCAAACGTGTCTGTCTCCGGCAAAAATCCATCTCCAGGTTTTTCCTTGCCAATTACATAAACAGCTTTCTTTGGTGCCACCAGTGACTGCAGCCCATCCTCTATTTCTTTTAGCGTATACGAACCCAGAAGTTCCCCAACTTTTCCGCTTGTTATCGCACCCTTTCCGTTTAGAAAAGTCACTGTTATATCAGGATTTTCCTCCACGCTATACCAAGCCGGAATTCTTATTCCCCAAACAATCTGCCGTGAGATCGGCCAATCACGCATATTTTCCATCCACCTTAAATATGTAATCTCTCTCCATTTAGGATAGATATTTACTTTCTTCTCCAATACTGCATCCAGTGCAGGTTTCCTCAAAGGTTCCACTTTTACGAACCAGTTAGGCATTACAAGTTGTTCGATATAATCTCCGCTTCTGTAATCCACCGGAACTAAATTCTCATAATCCTCATCCACTTTCTCTATCAAACCCATTCCGTTCAAGTCTTCAATCACTTTTTTTCGTGCTTCAAGAACCTTCATCCCGGCATATTTTCCCGCATTTTCCGTCATCCTTCCGTTTATGCCTACCACGTTCCTAATCTCCAGACCATGTCTCAGCCCTATCTCATAATCATTTTTATCGTGCGCAGGAGTCACTTTTAACACACCAGTTCCAAACTCTATATCAACATATGGGTCCGCGATAACTTTAAGTTTATTCGGCCCCAAAACATCCTCAAATTCAATATCCTTACCAACATACTCTTTATATCTATCGTCATTAGGATTTACAGCGAGCGCAGTATCTCCTAGTTTAGATTCTGGCCTTACCGTTGCAACCGTCAACGGCCCATATCTAATATAATAAAGAGGACTTTTCTGTTCTTTGTAGACAATCTCCGCGTCACTAAAAGTGGTTCCCCACTTAAATGAATAGTTTACAACATAGTCGGAGCGGTAGATCAATCCATCTTTTACCATTTTTTCGAATGTATCAAGCACTACGTTCACTGCGTGTTCGTCCAGAGTAAATGTATACCTAGACCAATCCACACTTGCGCCCATCTCCTTGATCTGATTTTCTATTTGGTGTTTATTCTGCTGAACAAAATCTACAATTTGAGAGTATAAAGTGTTTCTGTCAAAATCGAACCTAGACTTACCTTCTTTTTTTAACTCACGTTCAAAAGTTGTCTGTGTTTCAAATCCGGCGTGGTCGGTTCCCGGAACCCACAACGCCTCATAACCCTGCATCCTTTTCCACCTGATCAGAAGGTCTTCTAACGCGATCATCAGAACGTTTCCTGTATGCATTTTTCCGCTTGCGTTTGGAGGGGGAAGTAGTATTGTAAAAGGCTCCTTGCCCGAGTTTGCATGAGCTTTAAAAAAGCCACCTTTTTCCCATATCTCGCGTGCTTTTTCCTGAGCGGTTTTATGTTCGAACGTTTTATCCATGGGCAAAGATTATCATATTGGCAATGTTTTTTACAATGACTACAATGGTAACATTGCTCCTCAATGGTTCTTGTGGTATAGCGTTATGTATAAAAGGAGCCGGATATGCTGGAGGCACATAATCCGGCGATAAGTCTCCCCCACCCCGTACGGACGTTCGAATCCTCAATTTCCTCCAGAACGCCCTATCAGATGGGAAAAGTTTGATGGTGCAGACAGAAAGTAGACAACCCCACCAATAAGTACCCCTATCTGACCTGCCACCATTCCCGTAATAGTGTAGCTTAGCAGAACATTCACTTTTTCCGGACATCTACAAGCATCATTATAATGCGTATTATTAAAAATACATTTGAGAGATGTTGTGTTTGAGTAAGAGGGGAAAAGTTACCCCGGCTAGTTGGTACCTTGCCGGGGTTGTTTGTTAATACGCTGGATGTATCTTATTTTGTTTTCCACGGAGCCGCGCATCTTTATGTTCGTTTTTTTGCAGCCAATAAAGATTCTTAGCTTTAAAGGCTAGAGTCCGCGCTCTCCTAAATAGATCTTTTGAGTTTAAACACCCTGGATCTGTGTAGAATACGTAGCAACCACGGACAAATTCAAAGTTGCCGAACATTGTTTCCATCACAACTTCAATAATAGTGATACTTATGCGCCGGTCTGCTTTAAAAGCTCCCCATAATCTGTAACTCTTCTTTTCTTCATCTGATATGTAATTAAAAGTAAAATCCCCGAACCCCCCAATTGATAAGCTTACTTCCTGCGAGTCCTGGGCTACCGTTGACATAGTTCTCTCCTTTTTCTTTTGTAGAAGCGATTATAAAATAAAAACCTGCAAATATCAACCTATAGGGTAGTGCTTGCAGGAACAGACTAAAGTATAATAAAGAGACTATTTTATGGTAAATACAACAATAGTAGTGTCTCTTTATAACTCCCGCCCTGAAACTCTTGAAGTTATAGATAAGCTGTTCTTTCCAAGCCTTCTAAATAATATTACACCACAGACCCAGCTTATTGTACTAGACGACCGTTCGCCGCTTCAAAAAGAAACCAATGAACTAATTGAAAAGTACAGATCTGAAATAACTGCAAAAGCGGGTGATTTCAAGTTCGTAAGTAACGAACAAAACCTGGGATTTGCGGGAAGTTACACAAAAGGTATGAAAATGGCCGATGGAGAAGTTACGATGGTAATTAATGATGATACCTGCCTGCCGCAAGGGTCAGTTTCATCGCTGGTTGGTACTTTGAAGTCAGATAGTTCGTATGGGATGGTAGGACCGGTTACTAACACTGCGTGGGGGTTTCAAAAAACTTCCCTTTTCCCGCCGCTTAAAGATTACTCACCACAGGAACTTGAGCGGATCGAGCAGTTTAGCTTGTGGTTGAAAGGTATTATGAGTGGCAGAGCTTACGAAATTTACGATGGTCTGATAGGATTTTGCATTGTTTCCCCGACGCTATTGTTAAGAAAAGTGGACTATTTTGATACAAGATACGCTTATGGAACGTTCGAAGACCTGGACCTGTTTCTGAAGGTCCGGAAGGAGGGTTTTAAAGTAGTTGTGGATGGAGGAACGTTCGTTGAACACGGAGGTCCTAACGGGGCCTCTATATCTTTAGATCAGCACCAGTATAAAAAACTTAGATCAGTATTTCTGAATGGGTTGAAGTTTTGCAGGAAGTGGAACAGATACTACTGGACGCTCAGTACTTTAGGTAAAGGTTCTTTATACGGTATGGATTATTTTACGATTACGAACGAGATCAGACATCGTGCTGCAAGTGTTGGTTCGGGCTTTGTTCGATAAAATCCCCACCGATTTTTTAACCGATGGGGTGAAATTTACTGCCTGAAAGACCCGATAATTTTGATCACTAATCAAGGACGCTGGGATGAAATTCGTCATATAGTTGCAGCGCAATTGCCCCTCCCAGCAAGGCTGATAAAACAAGGAACGTAGCCAGGAGCATGGAGATCCCGCCAATATCAGCGCCTTCAAAAAAAGGTCGGCGGTTGGGGTTAGATAACCATCCGTAGAATATTATGCCGCATATTGTGAGGAAAGTTCCAACCCATCCCCACAACATCCATCTGATCCTTTTGACCCAAAACTCCCGCCCGAAGGCTCCCTTGAATGGGGGCATGTCCTTTCTCCTTTTTAGATAAATTAGTCGTTGGAAATGAATGGAGATAGTATATGTTTGCCGTCAATAATTACCGGTTTTTTCTGTTTCAAGGCCACATATATTTTATAAAACATAATCACGCTTGCCTCGATGACAGCAACAAAAGACCATTCCTCGTTATCGGCGACTTTTTTAATAATATCCCATGTCTTACTGGAAAACACTACCGTGTACCTGTGCCTCTGTTTTTTCATACCAGTCTCCCTTCTTTTCGTGTGATTTGAGTGATGGTATTCTATCGTAGAAAGGAAAAACGGTCAAAGGCTATGGGGTTGGATTGTTCAGGCTGTGCTGTGCAGTGAGTAGAAAATGGTTGAACTTATTTCCATATAAGTATAAGATGTGACGCAACTTGAAGAAATGGAGGGTACAATGGCCGATTACACAGAATTGCGTAGAATTGCCTTACGTCTTTCCGGTGCTTTTTTCAGATCAGTTACAGAACATCCCTGCAGAAAAGGAAAGGCTAAGTGTTGCAGGAACGTTGAGTTTAAGATTAGTCAGTCTGATGGAGACTTAATAAAGAAGGTGCTTAAGAAGTTGCCCCGGCCAGTCCAAAAACAAATAAGAAACAGGGCAAAGAAAGCAGTTAAAGGAATGCTTGGGTCCTGTCCGCTGTTAGCTAACGGAGCGTGTCTGATATATCCGGATAGACCGCTTGTTTGTATGTGGACCGGTGCTGGTGTTATGCCTTCCTCATCCCAGGAAGGTCTGCTAGAACGTCGTATGGGCATAACGTTTCGGGGAGGAACGTCGTCAATGTGCCCCGACTGTCATGAGGAATTGGCAGATAGAGGCGTAGTTGTTCCTTATGAAATTGCTTGGGCACATAACCAATATTTTAGGTGGTGGATGACGTACGCCGCGGAAACTGTATCCGAAGCTATATTGAGAGAGGTTTAATAGCGTGACCGCACATATGTAACATCGTGTGCGGTTTTTATTTTAGGTTGAGGCGTGCTTTATAGGATGTGGCGGAGATTGTTGGAAATATTACAGCCTGCCATAGTTTTTATTATGGAAGGCTGTGCTGTCTGTTCTTATATTTTGTTTCCAAACATTTTACTTAAGGAGTTTTAAGAACAGGTCCAAATCAAATGGTTTTTCTATCGTAGACACGTCTTCGATAAGTTCCTCCGGATCAATGCATGTAACAACTATAATCTTTATCTTGGGATGTATCCTTTTTAGCCTTGTTAGAACCACTTTCGCGCCTTTAATACTATTGTGAGTGCCAAAGTGAATCAACAATATTTCCGGGTTATGTCTACCTACAAACGTGTCTGTTCTAAGACCTCTCACAAGGTCTGCCCCGTCCCAAAACCCAATTTCTATTCGATGTCCCCTATGTTCTAAGTAAGGTTTTAAAGACTCCACAACATCATGATTGTTTTTATCTTCGATTATTAAAACCTTTGCCATCAGTTTCTCTCCTTTTACTTTATTTCAGATCTGGAGATATTTTAACATTCAAAACAAAAAACGACCCGTTTTCAGCCGTTTCTTGCCTGAAATAAATAATACGGTAACTGCTTAAGTTAGGAACGGTTCAGACGGTGTTTTGTAAGGATTTGCCAGTGCCAGACACAGCAGGTTTCAATGGTGTGCCTTATGGGTTGTAGTGGGAAATATTGTAAAAAAGACCTTACTTTATGATACAGAAGTAAGGTCTTTTAATAGCTAGATATAGTATTTAATAAGCTCCGCAATCTCCCTAACTGGTATTAGTTTATGAATATAAAAATCGATAAGGTGCTGTACCGATCCGATTACGCTATTAGTTTCCAAACCTACTTTGATACTCGGGTAAACTTGTTTGATTTCTTCCAGTATGGATTTTAGTTGTGGATGCGGTGTCAGTGTACCGCTGTGAATTATAACCACATCTTTATCCTTGCAGTTATGGATAATAACTTTACGTAAAAATATATCTAAAGTTGTGATTTTAAATCCATAACGTTCTCTAAGTAAGTTAATGGTTATAATCCAAGCCCAGAGGTGGTCGGGATCTACCCAAAGAACTTTAGGTGTTTTCACATTCGTCTCCTTATATCACATTTTGAAAAGAATAATACCATATTTGCTAGTCTAGATGTTGTAGTGAAGGGAAAACACTAGTTCGTGTCCCATTGGCGTGCCTTACGGGACGTGGCAGGTACCTTTAGGACAACAAAAAACCACCTTTTTGAGGTGGTTGCTTGTCCTAAGTCAACCATTTGTGATGATTACCTTAGGTTTCCGCCAAATAGTCAGTTTTCCAACCTCAATTTGGCGGCGAGAGACTAGTCCTGCAGCTACGCCAGTTCGGCTTTCATTCGCGCAGCAGCGTTCTTTTCCCCCTCAATAACCGCGCCTGTTGGAACGACCTTATAGAGGGTAAAAGAAATGCTGCCCGGGTTGTTGTAAACCAGCATGCTGCGGTACGCGTGCTCGGTCAACATGAACCGCGTGTCGGGGCGAATCACATCTGACAAAGCGGTGGCCCCTTCTTCAAGGGCAATCCACTTCCAGTTTTCGCCGTCCGAAATACCTACACCAGTAATACCACAGGTGTAGCTACCGTCTACATCATTGTTGTACCGACCGTACTCCAGGTGGAATGTGGCGGTAGGTTCCAGAGTGCGTTTAACCTCGAAGGTAACAGGGCGTTCTGCCGTGTTATAAACTTGAGGGTTCCATGCTTTGAGGAAAGGAAATTCTTCCTTAAGCGCAGCCAAAAAGAGTTGATTCAAATTCCGTGCCATCAGATCGTCTCCTTGTAGCATCTCGCTACGACTTGTTTGTGGTCAGCATCTCGCTATAGACCACAGGATGAATTATCAATGTTTGTATTATATTGTATTTCGAACCAAAAGTCAAATACTATAGGGTAGTGGTGTGCCCGGAACCCCCGACTTCGACGTCCGCAACGTCGCGTTCTATCCTCTGAACTACGGGCACACGCATGTTCAAAACATCCACATTATACTATTAATTAACGGAAAATCCTGGGGGAAGTAGAAAGTTACCGATCTTCAAAGTTCAGTTTATCCATTAAGGAATACATGGCTTTGTCAGCCACGTTCATAGGCTCTTCTTTAATATGGGGTAAATGCTGTGAAAATATTTCGATCAGGCGTTCTTTGTCAGTGTGGTTAAATACTACGAACAGTCTTCCAGGCAGTCTTTCTTTTGTATCCACAGCGAGCATTTCCCTTTCGGTTCGTGCCGTTATAAAGAAATGTTTAAGTTCCCGCCAGTGATAGATTTTGTCAGCGACTTCCAGTCCGTGGCTGGAGACCTCATATTTAATTGATTCGGGTGGTGTGATTGAGAGCGCGTAGCTGATAAATATTATGCTTGCAATTAGCAGTATCAGAAAGAACTCTCCCATGATGGCAAGGAATAGCGCTATGACTATGCCAATAACCGTGAACGTGCGTACAAACCTGTGATTCATCGGCTTTTTTTCAGGACGGTTGGCCTCATTCCAGCTTAAGTAAACTTCTTTTGGAGCTTGGTCTTCGAGGTGAAATTCCTCTTCAACAGGCGGTTCGGGCTGTTTAACGTTCGTAATTCCCATGTAGTTTGTTACGTCGGTCAGTTTCATAGTTTTTCCGCTGGCGGAGGGTACAGGATTCGAACCTGTGGACGGTATTAACCGTCACGGCTTAGCAAGCCGCCGCATTACCACTCTGCCAACCCTCCAAAATATGTTGGGCAACTATTCAGATTATAACGCATAAACGGGTTAAACAAAATGAATAAAAAACACACGGAATCTTGGAAGAATTTCCGTGTGTTGCGTTTTTGGTTCCGCCTCACTGCATGCCAAACGCATACGTCATGAGGAGAAAACTTGGCCCGATGAAAATGAGCCAAACAGCGAATGCTGCCAGTAGCCAGATAACCCAAAATATTAGTTTTGGGAAAGTCCCCCGGACATTTACCAGGCTTCCGAGCCATCCCATGGCGACAGCTATGATGCTGAACACCACGAACCATAGCACGAAGGCCAAGTATGGCCATGGAAAGAAGGGTTCGAAAACTTTGACTAGAATACTTCCAGGGATCACGTAAAAAAAGATAGTTGACCCCAAAATCACCAACCAAGCCAGCAGTCCTGCTATCATTTTTCGTCTCCTTATTTGATATTGATTTATTTGATCTGCCTTGATTTTACAACAAAAACCACACCTAGTCAACACTATAGGTCTATGTTTGTTCTAGATAGGTTTTATAAGCTCCGGAGTATTGTTACGGGGACTATTAACTTCAGGGGAAACCACGGCAGCGGTCATTTCGTCTTTGGGATACGGATGTAAAAGTTCTAACAATACCTTCTCTTCAGTTTCTGTATCAAGCCAAACATCCTCGTCCTGCGGTTTTAAAATAACAGGCATGCGGTTGTGCACAGGTTTGGTAATTTCATTGGGCCCGGTTGTGATGATCGTGTAGGATCTTATCTCGCGCCCTTCAGCGTCTTTCCACACGTCATACATACCTGCGAAAGCGAACAAACTTTCGTCTTTCAACTTAAAATAGTATGGTATTTTATTTGTTCCGTCTTTTTTCCACTCATAAAAACCATTGGCAGGTACAAGACAGCGCTGTTTATTGAACGGAGTTCTAAACGAAGCTTTCTTGTTAACAGAGTCATCTCTTGCGTTGATCATTTTAAAGCCGATCTTAGGGTCTTTTGCCCAGTGTGGTATAAATCCCCATTTCATTATTTCTATTTTATTAGGGCTATTCCTTGTGACAACGGGCATGTTAAAGCTTGGGGCGGCGTTGTAATTAGGCTTGCTTATATAGTCCGGAGGACCGCTTAGTTCGGCTAAAGTGTTTGATGTAGAAAATCTTTCGGGAATATTTCCCGGTGTTATCAATGTGTATCTCCCGCACATGGCAGTATTTTACCAAAACTAGCTATTTTTTATAGTTCCGGCTCTGTTGTTTCTTGTGTCTCAGTGTCACTGCTGTCTAAAACGGCGGGCTGCTGTTCGTAAAAGATCAACGATGAGATTATATAGTCAAGTTTGTCTTCCAGATCGGTATTTTCTTCAGGAACTGTTACATGAATATTAAAGATGTTCTCTTTTGTTATGTAGTAATCGTATGAAACATAACCCGTTCCTTTTCTTATCCACTTTACTGCCGAGGTATTGTCGAGTTCGATCGTGGACTCTTCAGCCACATCGTCGGGCTTCTCAAGTTCGGTAAGAGCTGAATACCCCATTGTTTTGTCCACTTCAACTCCGGGGATACCAAGATCAACGGTTTCAGTTATACTGCCTGGTGTCAGTTCGGTGGGTTGGGGGTTCCATGATACCGGATATTGAAAGGAAAATGTTGTTCCAAAATATGTTTCCCAGCTTTCGGATATTATTGGTTCACGGACTTCCTGAACAAACGTTTCTCCTTTGGACGTTTTACATTGAAGCGGGTATGTTTCCAGGATTGGATAGCCGGCTTCCGCACATTCGTCAAAAGAATTTACTCCGGAGGAGGCGCTCCCGTTTTCTTTGTAGACAAAGAAATAATATAACGCTGCCACCCCGATAAATAAGACTAAAAAGATCAAAAATATTCTTGAGAATTCAATTGGTTTCGTAGACATAATGTTTACTGAATAATATCAAAATTTGAAGAAAATAAAAAAGCACTACTTTGAAAAAGCGCTACTTCCAAGTATCGGACCATAGCGCTCGTATTATCTAAGTAGTTTATTGTTTTTTCAGCAACGGTACTTTTACCGAAAATATAACCAAGCTTAATCTTCGAAAAACCGCCCTCGCTATGCGGATCGTCAGATCGAAACCGTTATTGTCTACGATCCGGTGAGGGAACCTACCGTTATCGGTTTGAGCATAAGCGAGATCCAACTCCTCTAAGTTGTGGCAACTTATCGATGTTATGGGATTATTTCCGGATTTAAGGTCTGTTTCGGTACTGTAAATTTTCACTACCATCAACCCAACGGAACTGGACTGTGCCATGTTTCTCTCCTTGTACGGCGAAGATTACCCCATGATAAGAATATAAGGTTTGCCGTGCTTCTCAGTAAAAGCAAACCCTGTTTATTCAGAACCCGGCCGGTTGAGGGAGGCATACTTTTTCAGTAAGTTGCCGCCTAAGTTCCCCGATCAACCTTTTTCTAAGAGTACCGCGTGTCGTGAGTAAAGGTTTAAGTGCTTTCCCCCCTGCGTACATTGCAGGATCCGTGCCCGTGTTTAAGGCCAGCAAAATACTACCGCAATGGGAGGGATCCAGTTTGGAAACAACAGCGTGTACTTGGTTTATTTCTATTTGAAGTACTCTTACTTGAGACTGTAGAGTCATTTCGGCTCCTTCCTTTTTTGGGGGAATATATGAGAATATTGTCTTTATAAGTATATCACAAGCGCAACCGGGCATTACCCTTACGGACGCCAAATATGAAAACCGTCTCTCCATTGTAAAAGGTACCAGCTGTAAAAAATGTGAAACAATATTACCACCAGATAATATACGAGCTTCTTTGACTTGAACAAGTAATAACTACCCAAAATTAAGGTTGGTATTAGCCAGAGAACATATGTGCGGTTTAGGACCGGCGTGAATAGAAAGAAGTTTGATAATGCGATCAAGCTTAGAATATATTTATTCTTTAACTTAAAAATAAAATAGGCAATTAGAACAAGTACCCACCCGAAGAACATCGACATAAGTGAGTAGAATTGGAACGGGAGGATCTGGAAAAGTTCGACATTGTAGTAATAGCTGATATAGAACAGAAAAGGCCTGCCTTGTACGAACCGTTCATTGTGTACGAGAAGTGAGCCGTTTAAAAAAGTGGTAAAGGTTTCTATGTTGCTCATGAATGGAACTGCGAACGCAACGCTGACAATTAAGCCTGCCGCTAGGAATTTTATACGGTTCTTTGAGAGTAGGACAAATACCGGAAAGAGTGCTATCGGAAATGTTTTGAAAATTACCGCCAGCGCATAAGTCGCCCCAGCTAAAACGTCATCTTTTTCCAGAAAAATCATCGCAACGAGGAGAAGTAAAACAGGTATCGGATCTACATATGTATATCCTGTCCGGAACATACTAAAGGGATTAAAGAACCAAACAAACGCTGCTGCCAGGGAAAATAGATAATCCCGTTTAAACAGATATTTGAAAAGGAGAAATCCTACTCCCAGATCAGCCAGCAAAATCGGAATCTTCCAAAGAACCTGAAAATCTAAAGCGGGAAATTTTAATGCGACGGCGTATAAGAAACCAAAAAGATACAGAAATCCCGGTAAGTAAGAGTAACCGTGGTTTCCGGGATCGTCCGGATTTGAGAAGGATTTAATAGTCCACTCATATGGGTTTTTTCCTGAAAATAGTTCTTCGATTGCCCTTTGATAGGCGTTGATATCCTTTCCTATCTCGGAAAAATAAGGCAGTCTTGCCGATAAAGCCCAGATCACCAGTACGATAAAAGGCATGATTTTTAAAATAGGTATTAATTGTTTAAGTTTCATTTTTCCGCTTCGCCCACAATATAGATAACCGATTTATACTCATCACCGACCACGATCTTGTAAATTGTACGCTTACCTTTTGTCCCAAAAAATTTGTAATCGGTTACGAAAGTATACGGCTCTTTAATGCCGATCGCGTAATAAATTGGAACATTTTCAGTATACTGCGTGTCCATATAGAACTGACTTATCGTGGGGTGGTCGTTCGTTATATAACCTATCGCTGTTTCTCTGCGGGCGTTTTCTTCGTTTATGAACTTATTTATTTCCTTCCACTTTCTGTAATGGGGAAATCCGATCAGGTTTCTTTGAACGACTCCATCCTTTTGCGAGTATTCCTGTGTTGTGTATTTGTAGATTGTTTCCTGTTGCCATGGGTATTCGTTTACAGAATCGACGAATATCCGTTCAGATTGATGAAATAAAAATACCAGTACGCCCGCACAAAAAATGATGGGCAATACTTTCGCCCACTTAGGGAAAAGTTTTATTACCGAATAAAAACCAAGGGAAGATAATATCATAAGAGGTATCAAAAAGTTATAGAGATGTGTTCCCGGGTAACCGATCACGAACAAAAAAAGCAGTGTCACGACCACGAACCAGAGGGTAAATACTCCGGAGAACGGTGTTCTAAGTTTTTTTATGAAGAGTGTAAGCAGGTCGTAGATTATTCCGATAAACCCAAAAATAGCATAGACCTGAACCATCAGAAATGGGTTATATAAGACGATCCTTCCTAGGTCACGTTCGATCTCAACGGAACTTGAAAAGGATACCCGGCTGCTGAAGTATTCCCGGTTGTCGGTATTACCCATATAACTGGAAATATATAGAACTAAGTATGGAGCGAGTAACAATGTTCCCAGAATAAAGTTATAAAGGACAATTCTAGTTTTGTAAGATTTTGGATACTCACGATTTAACAAAAATTTAATAAAAATGGTGAGAATGACGGGGACAAAATATACTACATCCCAGTGGGATAGTACGGACAGGCTTAACGCCAAAGTTCCAAACATAGTTTTTCTGATCTTGTGATGTTCATTCGGAGATATGAGCGCACTGTAAAAATAGACGGCGAGTAAAGAAAAAAATAGATTTAAGCTTTGATATTGCGCCACCCGCCCGAAAGCAACAATAAACCCGTTGAAGCTAAAAAGAAATGCGGCGATAAATGCAGTCGTTTTATTACCCGTTAGTTTCTTAATTACGAAATAAAATAATATAACCGCAGCAATATTAAAAAAAGCGAAGGGTAGGCGCTCTGCCAACTCGTTCTGAAAATCTCCCGTAACAAGATAAGGAAGATACGAAACTATAAATTGCATCGGACCTTTTCTTTGTTTTAGCAAAAACTCTGAAACACTTTCTCCCGTCGTTTCTTTGCCGTAAAAAAGAAATGCACCCGGTTCATCAACGCAATATTCCGAGAAGCCTAGATTTTGAAACCTTAAGTAGGAGGTAGAGATAAACAGTATTAATAATAAATATAATTCGGAATACTTTTTTATGTGGAGGAACGTAGAAGTTAGAGTTATTGGTAAAACCAGGATTTTCGGCATGAATGTATTATAAACAAAAACCCGATGAGTTTTTCTTCACCGGGTGTATTTCTTTAATAGAATTAACAGTTAGAACCGCGCTACCTTTAGAACAAAAAAACCTCCGCCGGGCTCTACCTTTACGACATAACCTTTTGGGATGACCACAAAATTTGTGTGGTTTATATCGAAAGGCAAAATGTCCCCATCATTTGAAGTGATAACACACTTTTGGATTGGTGAGGCGTATTTGAGCGTGATCTCACCCCTGACCTCTTGCCAGTGTGCCATTGTTGAAGCGTTGATATCAATATCACCGCCTCTCTTAACGCACACGCTGCAGCTTATCTCAGGTCCTACTGCTATACAGAATACAGGCATCATGCTCTCCTTTATGTGCTTCTAATTTGTGTAAAATTATTTGTTACAAAAACTTTACGAAATTATATTCCTAAAAATGATTTCAATCAACCTATAGAATGACAATAAAAAAGGCGCCCAAAAAACAACATGGGTGCCAATCGTTGTGGTGCAGTTACCCGCGTGATGTCAGGATGTTTACACAGACATCGACCAGTGCTTCAACAGCATTCTTTCCGACTCTATAGCCGAGCTGGAACGATAGGGGGTAGGATCTACGTTCGTTCCACGTTAGAACTTCCCCGCTAAATGCTGTGCGGTAACCTTTGTCGAATTCTTCAAGGCTGCCGTTAGTAAGAGGACACCCGTCGTTATGACTTTCACCCGGATGCCAGCACATTTCGCAAGCCATTTTTCTACTCCTTTCCTTTTCAGGAGAGGAGAATGGCTTACTTACAACTCTCCTGAAAATAAGATATTGGTGTTACATCTAAATAGCCCAGTGACAATGCGGGCATACATCCACTTTCTTAGGTTCAAATTTGGTTCTACAGGTTAGGCATTTTTTGATGCTAACCTCATCGCTGTTCAGCGGGGATCTGCACGACGGGCAGGCGTATTTTTTCAACGGTTTCCGGAAGTCTTTTGAACACCAAGTACAATGATTCATGGGTCTCTCCTAGATATCCCCGTCTCTCCTTTTTGGTTCGTTAAGATTTGTTTACGGATTATACCTCACGCAAGAATTTATGTAAACCTATAGTCTAGTCTTCAACAACCTTCTCCGCCTAAAAAAATGCACTCGTTATCAATATTGCCAACATCATGCGCGGTTTTTGAATTTATCATACAAAAATAATAGCATTATTGTTATGGGGTAGTTATCATTTTCAAAACAGCAGCGGCGGTCCATGATTGCAAAGGAGATCCAAGCCCTTTTCCGTTGATTGGATTGTAGTATTCGTAGAACCCACCCCTGTCGTTTAGAGTGTTAGAAATAAGTTCCAAGTTATCCATTCTTATTTTATCCGCGCAATCTTTATATCCGTAGTGGTTAAGCCCTTCCGCGACCAGTTCGTTAGTTATTATCCAGACGGGGCCACGCCAGTATCTGTCAGGTTCAAAACACGACGTTTCCGAAGGAAAAGTGCTTGGAACGATGTATCTTACCAAACCGCTTTTTGTGATTAAGTCTATATGGTGGGCTAGTTGATCCGCATTTTCTTGAGGAATTACGGTACTGAACAGAGGCATAAGACCGGATACAGTTTTTATTTTTATCAGTTCTCCCGTAACGAGATCTTTCGCGAAATATATCTTTTCCTGCTTGTCCCAGAGACTGTCCAACTCCATTGTAGTAATTTCTGCCCAGCGTTTGAGTTGTTCAATTATTTCCTGACTTTCGTTTAGCGTTTCCGCCAGCTCAATAAGCGCCAGATTTGAACGGATAAGAATTGAGTTCGTCATAGGGTCGGTTACTCTGAACGGAGATTTTTCCAGAATTGTGGCTCTATTCCAGTTCCACCGATTGTATAAATAGATAAGATAAAGGTAGATATCGTAGTCAGGATGAACAGGGCGCTGAGTATGATGAATTAGCTTAATATCAACCCTCTCGTATGCAATACCCATTTTTCCAAGCCATTCACCCACAAATGTGTGCATGTCTTCTTGGCCTTCTCTTATCCTGTTGTAAATTCCGTCCCATTTTGGCGAGTTGTCATCACCGGATTCCCATGGATGCGTTGTCACGAACAGTCCGTCCCGAACCAAATTTTCATAAATATATTTGTGATAAAGATATACCTTGTCGAAGGCATACTTTGCGAAAAGCGTTTTTTCCGTTGATTCAGGTAGCCTTTTAACCAGTTCTAATAAACCGTATCCAGCATTAGGTGGTTGTGTGATCTTTGAAATTACCTCACCCGTTTGAGGTAACCCTTCTTTTTCGTAATAGACTTCAGGAGGTGGGAAGTACTCTTTTCTTGCAAGAATTTCCCGGTTGTATCTGATATGTCCCATAAAACCATCATCTGTTTGTGATGCAAGAAATTTTGTTACGTCAACAACAGACTGATCGGTGTTGCTGCTCCAGCCTGCGATAAAAAAGGTATCCCACAGCCATTGAAATGGATAGAGAAATCTGGGTTGAGATTCTCCGTCTAACAGCATTTTTCCGGAAGCAGCGGTATAGTTGCAATCTTTTCCTTCAGTAAAGATATTATCTTTAAGAGTTTGCGTAGCCAAAGAACTTAGGTTTGGGAGAATATGGATTTGAGTCAGAGCCGGTTTTGATTTAACAAGCTTTTGGGCGGCTAACATATGTTATTGAATAATAATATAACTTTAAGACGTTCGTTACAAGGAATATAAAAAAATACCGCCAATGAATAAAATTCACTGACGGTTGTTGAAGACACCCTACTTACCTGCCGGTGGGATGAGACCTAACACCCGCGCACTTAGCAGAACCGCACTCGCCTCAAAAACATTGGAACGAACTTCACCCAAACTAAGCAAGGCTATCACATTGCTGGCCAGACTTTTGTCGGTTATCGTGTTATCTTTTACCGTTGGCCAGAAAGCTCCGCCGTTATCTAAATGTGCTACCAGGTGGAGAAATTTTGCGGTGAAATAGCTTTCAACCGAACTAAATGTAACCATAGTCTCTCCTTCTTGATATACTTTACTTTCCTGTTTGCAGCAGCTCGAAACGCTGTACCTTGTCCCGGATGTTTTCGTCTACCGCTTCAAAAACTCCGGACTTCTTTAGTTGAAACAGTGTTCCCAGCTTAGGTTCGTCTATAAAAGGATCTATACAATCTGCAGTCACTTTCTGTGTTGGGTCGTCCATACTCTCGAGCGTTCCCACGTCGTTCTGATCGATATGTACGATCCTCCATATTGATAGAGCTTCCGTTGTTGGTGCTGGTGTTGGGATTGCTGTCGGCGTTGGTTTTAGTGCATTTGCAATGAATGGCAAAAACCCTGATACCGTCGGTGTTGGGATTGCTGTCCACGTCGACAATATTAATTGTTGTTCTGCCAGTGGCTGCTGCATCGCTGTAGAAGGCCGATTCAGCATAAACATGATCGCAGCACAACAAAGTATCGTCAGGAGCAACAAGAACGCAGCAACGCCTATGTACACCCTTCTTCTCTCTTCAAACCGTACCTTTCTTGGGTCTTCCACTCTTGGATCTTCCATGGTTTCCTCCCATCTTCATTACTGCAATTGCGGTTTGATTTGTTAATGAGGATTATAGATTGAATTTTGCTTAATGTAAATTTTCGTTGTAGTTTTGTAAAAAAGAAGCCTTCCGCAATAATGTTACAAGGAAGGCTTTCTGTGTTGAATGATCTCAACCGTTTTAATAAAAAGAAACCCCCCGCGGTTGTACGTAGGGGGTGTGTGAAATCACATTTTGATTTAAGACTTGCCGAAGTTCGTGGTTAACTAGAGGTTTATGCCCTCGAAAAAATACGGCGCCGGGGTTGGTTCGAGCAGTTCTGGTTTGTAGACGCACGCACCTTGGCAGTGGTAGTAAATAACTACTCTGCCGTTCTCCATACTTAGAGTAGATCCGCTGCCATCTTCATCTGCTAACTCGATTACCACATCGAAGGCGACATCCGGGAAGTTTTGTTCTGCAGCATCTACATAGTACTCAGCATATTTCCGCTGGTCTTCAGTCCAGATTTTTATCGTCACGGGATATCCAGCAACGGCGCAATCTTCCAAGTAGGTGGATGTTTCTCCCACGCTTGGGCAGAGCGCACTTTCCCCCTTTGCACATGCTGTCAACAACAAGACAATCACGATTGCGCCAAGCAGAAAAACCATGTTTCTTGATTTCATTGCCAACCTCCATAATCACTAATATTCCAGGTCAGTGAAGCGCCCGGGTTCGTAGGGAGGTAAACAGACTTCGTAGCCAACAAGGATAGAATTTTTATCTGCTATCCATTGCATGGTCTGGCCAATCTCAACGTCTACTCGCAACTCCTTGAGATTACCGCCACCTACATAGAATGTTATATAGGTGCCGTCCGGTTTACCAATCCTGAGTTTTCCCACTCCGGAGATGTATCCTTCAACCGTGCGCTCTCCTCCCTCAACTCTTTGCAGGGGAGTCTTTTTTGTTTTGTAAATAGCAAGGTCTTTGGTCGGGTCTCCGGCAAATTCATAGATGTCTACCTCAGTGCCGCCGGGAAGTGTTTCGGACTCTTTGAAGATCACTTCCTGCCGAACACCTTCAAACGTAAAGTATTTCCGTTTCCGCAACGTGTTCTCTCCTCTCGCGGTTTATTTTATGAAGCTGTCAATATAGCGCAAAGCTCCTGTTTGCTATTTAAATAGAAGGTTGAACGGTTCCCAGGCTCGATAACCCGCAATGTTGAAAATACCGGCGACTGTAATTACCACCAATAGGAATCGGAAGTATTTGTAGACGCCCTTATCGGGTAAGAGATATAACGAAAGTGCTGCTCCTGCTACTGCCAACGTATGGAGTGGTTGGTTTTGGACTGTGAAATATGCGTACAGACCGGCAATTACTGATGCTAAAAAAACCAACAATCCCGACAGAACTCGAATGTTTGTTAACATATCTGCTCCTTCTCTAGTATTTTAGGCGGATTTTTAGATGTTTGGATTATATCAGAACAACAAGAAAATCACAACCTATAGCACTATGTTTGTTGAAACAAAAAAAGGACAAGTTTAGCTTTCTAAAATGCTTGTCCTTTATTTTTTTCCTTCGGTCGGTACGTACGCATTTTCCTAACCGGTAATATTATGGATTGTTACCGTGATCTCTGCCCCGGCAGTTCTATATCTTTCGTCCGTGATAGCAAAAGCCACATTAGCAATAGTATATAAAATCACTTCTGTAAGAGGTGTTGAGTTACTAATGTTCCTATCCTTCTCCCGGACTACTAATGTTGCAGCCAAAAATATGAGTTTAACCGGTCTGGATAGGTGATGGGTCTCATCGAACGGTATGTTAACCCTATCATCTTTCAAGCCCCGAACAAGATCGCCTACAGTTTTAAACATTTGTGCCATCCTTTTTGAGAACCTTATGTCAGGTTGCCCGTTTTTAGGATATCAACGCTTTTCATGCACCTCTTGGTGACCGCCAGTATCCATAAAAACGAGACAACAACGAGAACATATCCAACGTGTTCTATTGGTATTGCAAAGAACTTTGATACCCCCTGAGCGAAGTTACGGGCATCCCCTGAAAATATCATTAGGAGTGATCCGAAACTTCCCAGCCCCTGAACAAACAAAAGGTAAGTAAGCACGACGGTAGCGGCAGCATTTCCGGTGTGGTTCAAAATCTGCCACAATATTGCAACGATCAGCAAGCTTAGCAGGGGTCCTGACAGCGCAACCGTCATCTGCACCAACGGAGTTGTATCATATATCATCGGCGTTGTTATTATATACTGTCCGCCAAGACTTCCGCCCCATGTAACCTTAAGTCCCCAAAGTTCTGCCGTTAATGCGTGAGCTAACTCGTGGAGTAAGCTGGCTGTAATGTTTAGGGATGCTCCAACAAAAGTTAGCCATATCACGCTGTATCTCACAAGCCTTTCCTTATTGAGTTTGTGGTTTATACTTCCAAAAACTGCTAATGAAAGGAAAACGGAAAAGATAACCGATACTTGTAGACTCATAGTCTCTCCCTGTGATTAGGTCTCACATAGCATTGAATGTTACCACATGGAGCCAGTCAAATCAGGGTCAGGGCGGGAGCTGACAACACATCGTTCTCGCAGTTCGGGGTGTTCCTGAAGGTAACGTGTTTCAAAATCCTTCGCCACCGCATCGTTGGTAAATACGATCTGTTCCTTGAGGCCGGCTGAGATACAAGATACATGTACCGGATAGGACATGCCTCTTTGATACCGGTCTAAGTTGTAACCCCCCATAATGTTTTCTTCCACCCCGATAAAGATAAAGTGCTTAGCCATTTTTCTCTCCTTCTAATACTATGGTGAAGTTTTTATTGGTGTCGCGATTGTAGATTAAATGAGTGTAGGTTGCAAGTTCAAAAAATAATTGAAAGAAAGGTGTTTATCGCTAGACTTAAACACCTTTCAGTGAAATAGTTAATTCTAAATATCCCAACTAATAACCGGCTCCTTTACCGTATTCTCAAGTTTGGTACCGCATATATGGCAATATTTAGCCTCGATATAATGAACATCCTTGCCGTCCCAAACCGTAAGATTGATATTTCTGTTTTCTTTGCATCTGTTGCACCATCGCCTTCCTACCATTCTGAGTTTCCCCTCAGTTATAAGGTGGGCTCCGCAGCTGGGACAATATTTCCAGTTTACAAGTCTAATTGAGGAACAGTTCGAACACGTAATTGTGTTTTGTCCGGGCGCCATTTTTTTATCCTCTCCTTTATCCCGTATTATACATCAGTACCGAGGCAATTTATCTTATAAAAAAATGGGTAACAAGTTAGGTTTTCACTATCTTGCTACCCGTAGAGTTTTATTTATTGTTTTTCTTCCTGATTATGATTTTCCAACATGTGTTGGATTTCAGGAAATTGTACGCCCGCGAGACGCCCCCGGCGATTCTGTATAACAGATAGCTAAGAACTTCCAGGGTATCCTCGAACCACCCGGGAGGGTCGTGAGGGATTATGTTAGCAAGCCACATGATTGGCATTGCAATCAGTTTTAAGGCAAGCCCCAAGACCCAGAACAGAACCTTCACCGGCCATAGAAGGTAGTAGACTGAAGGCCCTATTACACCGGTTCCAAAATCGGTCACGCGGTCAATCGCCGTGGGTTTTGATGGTTGCTCTAGAGTTTCTTTTGCCCCTTCCTTATGCGAAGACGAACGCTGTCTTAGAAGATATCTGAGACCCCAGATCACCCCTGCACATAAAGCAAAAAAAGTCGTCACCAAGGCAATATAAGGCTCTTTAAGTGCCAGGAGGATGAGGGCAAAAAACAGGTAGGTAAAGGCTACACGGCCGAAGTACCCGACCCGCTGATCCTTATTTGCCAACAGAAAACCGACCGGCAGGAATAAGGTGCCCCAGAACAAACTGCATGTACTGAGTACATCTTCTTCACACTCCCATACCCACATGAAGAATCGTAGGTAGGTGTGGTTAATCGTTCCACTCCAAACCGTGACTGATTTCATAGTCTGTCTCCTGATCGATATATAAGATTTATGTTTGGGACGAATTATAACCCAAAAGCAATATTAGTCAACCTATAGCACTTGTAATTTGATCAAAACACTCTTTAATGCAGCGAGCAATAAAACTCATACAAATAGGGAGAAGGATAATGTTCAATTCACAAGCCTATCATAAGGCAATTACTTGAGGAGCTTAATCGCGAGGTGTTTCGTATTTTGGGTTTTATTGCGGAAGGTCATGAGTTGTATTGATCCCATGGAGTCATGAATTGAAAATAATTTCCATCCGGGTCGGCAAGGGTAGCAATCCACATACCTTCCATTTCATATGGTTCTTTGATAGAAGTTGCGCCTAATTTTACCGCTCTGGCGTATTCCTCCTTTACGTCCTCTGTTTCAATATTTAATATAATCCGCTGGGGTTCCTTAGCTTTACCATTAATATCTGAGTGAGAGCCTATTGATAAAAAAGTATTACCAACCAGCCAACCGTATCCCATATCTTCAGACCCATCGCTCCCTGGCATTTCCGAAGGTCTGCCGAATAATTTTTCATAGAACGAGGCTAGTTCCTTTGGCTGTGAGGATCCGATAAATATAGAGTTTAAGTTAAGCATGCTAATAATTTTCCTCTCTTATTATTAAAAAAACGTTAAGGTATATTGTCGGCTGTGTAAGAATCGAAATAATTTTGTTAAGTTCTAATATAAAAACCTGTGAAAAGGCTAATTTATAGAAAAGAAAAACGCCGCGCATAGAAAGTTTTAAGCATCTATAGAGAAGCGGCGTTTGTTATTAAATGAAACCATAGACTAGTCTTGTGTTTTTTTGGCTTTTCTCCCGCAATATGGGCAAGTGCCGTTCGGGTTGAGTTTACTTACCGGTTTTTTCTTAACTAGACAAAAATGTGCCCTCTCCACCGATGATTTAAAGATGTCTTTTTTGTTGGGTTTACCATCTTTACCGCTCATCTTATCTCCTCTCAAGCACTCTTTGGATATTGATAAGCGGATTATACGCTATAGGGTGTGGCATATCAAGATGTGGAGCTCGATTTTAGACCCTTAACGACCCCCGGAACCCCCTGGATGCATAGTAAGAATCCGCACCGTTATGGTACACAAAAACGTTGCCGTAGCGGCGATCACAAAAGAGGGCGCCGCCGAGTTTTCTAATAGCAGAAGATGTTTTCACCCAACTTGACGTTTTTGTATCGAAATTCCCAAGTTTTTGGAGCTTTCGGTATTGCTCTTCCGTTAGAAGTTCAATGCCTATGGAAGCTGCCATATCAATAGCGTTATTTTTTGGTTTTGCTACTTTCCTCGACTCCAGTGCTTCGCGGTCGTAACAAACACTTCTGCGTCCAGCAGGGCTCTCCGCCGAACAATCATAAAAAATGTATTCGCCCGTCTTTTTATCACGACCGACAACATCCGGCTCACCGCCGGTTCTTTCCATTTCATTCAGCGACCACAATATTTCAACATTGGTTTCCAGCCTAACTTGAACTTTAGCCCATTCAAGACCCTTATGGCGGTTCATGTTTTTCTCAAAACGGTCTCTTAATGTTTTGAGTAGTTTCTCACGTAGTTCAGGTGACAATTTCTTATTTTTGATAGTAATCTTGTTCATATCTTTATTTTAACCTGAAAGTTCGCTAACCGGTACTTCAAGTGCGCCGGAATTTTTCTATTGTTGTTGAGATTGTTGTGACGTTATTTTTGTAAAAAAGAAAAAGCCCCTTGTTCTTACAAAGAGCTTTTTGTTGTGTACACAAATTTTTGTATTACCAGTTCGGAAATTATTATACCTACAATATAGGCAATAAAATCCCCGGGAAAGTCGAAGGTACCCCTAAAATGATACGAAAACATAAAAGAAGCTGTTGTTTGTATAAGTTGTGCAAACTCAAACAGCGAGCATATACCAAAGGCAATTAACATCGATACCTTTGGATTTCTCTTTACATCTCTCTTTGAAACTTCCGTGTAAAGAGTTAATACGACGTCTAGCAACGCATATCCACCAAAAGCAATTGCTAAATCCAACCCATAATTTGCAGCTATCACGTATTGAGGACTTAGGACAGGACCTAGTACTACAAAAAGCCCCAGTCCTATTACAAACACTAAAACCATGCCTGAGGGTTTTGCGTTTTTATAGTATTTCATTACTTCTCTCCTTGTTCTTGGTTACGTGGATTATAACAGTAAAAAGGCACATCAGTCAAACACTATAGGTTCATGGTTGCTGAATGGATTGCATACGCAAACCGTTGAAGATATTTTGAATTATGGTGCGTGAGGTCGAAGTGAAAGATCTGGAAACTTTGGTAAACGTCTAACCTATCATGCAACTCACTATATTTAAGAAGAAAAAGCGCTCTAAGCTAGGATACCCAGAGCGCCATATTGGCAGATACGTAAACGACATTACTTGAGTTCGTAGTCAAAGAACCACAATTTCCAGTAAATGCGCTTATTTGATTGGATCAAGACAGTAGAAGTTTCCTCCTCGCTTTCTTCGAGAGAACCTTTGCTCACGAAGTGTGGTCCGTATTCCTTTCCTTGAAAGGTAACGAATGCGTGTGCCGGAACGGAAGATGCTCGGACCTTTTCCGCTCTTGCATACCTAAAGTCCTTCCTAGTTTTTCCCGTAGCGGTCTTTACCCGTTGCCTTTCTGCCCGGATCACCATATCAAATAGCAGGTTTGTTAGTTCTGGGTCATCCGACATTTTAACTCCTTTTTCAGTTTTAATGCTCGTGGTTGGGTTTTTCTCTTAACACGGTAGGAGGAGATGCTGGTCGGGATTCTTTATAGTAAGCATAAGCTAGACCGACAACCGCTCCTAGTATCGAACCTGACCACCAGGGAACATTGATCATTAATGAAACCAGACTTGTTACAATCGTCCCAACGATAGCCCCAGCAATCATGTATGCGCCGTATGTTAATAACCCCATCCCGATAAACACCGCTATCATGAATACCGCTGCTATATGTACCAAATCAATACTTTTATTCTCTCTCTTCATGTGATTCCTCCGAACTTTGGGATATGAGCTCACTCTTGTTTGGTTTTTGTTGGTGTATTATAAACTAGTTTAAAAAATAAATCAACCTATAGTGGTATGGCTTCCTACAGTTTTGAAGGTAAAAATTTTTAGTTGCTAACCATTAGATATAACCTTCAGGTGTTGGAGTTGCCATCCTCGTTCTTTAGATATTAAGGTTTCTACATGCTCAGAACTGCTTGCTCTGTGAATTGCCTGTAGAGCATAATTTGCAGACCCTAGAGCGTGTAAAGGTACGTGCGCTGTTGCCACTGCTTGTCCCGCGTGCAAGCAACAATATTGGCCTTTTTCGATTATAGAAAAGCTTCCACCTGTTTTGAAATATTCCACACCTTCACATATAAGAAAGATATTGACCTCATCGCTTTTTTTAAGTTAAATCCTTCTTCATTTCTTCGAATTCTTTTTGATTGATTTCTCCTCGAGCATAACGTGCTTTCAGTATATCAAGCGGAGTTTGGCCTTCCTTACTTGGCCCAGACTTAGAAAGATAACGGATCAAAGCGATTACGCCCAGAACTAGAAGCAACCAGAAAAAGATCATAAAAACCCATCCAAAAGTATTAAAACCATTCCAACCATAACCCATCATAGGATATACACCTCCTTCCGCTTGTGGTGAACCTGCCGAACCCATCATCCACATCATCGGCATAAAACCACTTCCACTCTGAGGAACTTGAGCAGATGTATCGCAGCCACTTAATCTTTTACCCATTATGATATGCATTTGTTCCTCTCCTTCTTTACCCATCATTCTTTCCATCATCGTGTTCATTGCCTCATGAGAATCCCCAACCATTTGTCCCATAAAATATTCGCCAAGCGCACCAAAATTCTCATCTGACAAATTTTCGCACGAGGTTTCTTTAGATTGAATTCTTTCCCAAATTACTTTTCCTTCAGCTTCTTCACGAGCTGTGTGGTTATTCTCTTGAGCATAAGAGATTCTGTTAAGAAGAGGGATTAACGAAAAAGTTATAATTATTAGGAGTAGTTTTTTCATATGTTTATATTTTACCAAATCTGGTTGTATAGAAGAGGATGTTAGAATTGATAGGCTCCCCATTCAGGTCTTTATTCGAAGTTTAATATCGGTATTTGGGAAAATGGATTAATGAAACGCAAAACGGCACCCCTTGATTCAGATTTCTCTAAACCATAAGGTGCCGTTGTTGGGCAAGATCACACCCGATAATCATTCTCCAGAGCAGAAAGTCGAGAGTGTGAAGAGTTGGGCAATCAGAGATGCGACCTCAGGTGAATAGTCTTTGGTATGATTAAATTTATCTAAAGTTCGTTTAACAGCGCCTGGATTCCTTCCATTGGCCTCTTCAACTATTGATTCGGTATATTCTTTGGCCAGTTCTCCGGCTTCAGGATCAATACTGCTGATGGATCTGGCTTATTTTCATACCTACAGCTTTAAATGTATCGGTATCTAACATGTCTTCTCCCTTTCAGCGTTTATGTAAAGATGTCCTTTACAGATTTCATTTACATATCAATGGTAATAGATGCAATCGACCGCTTCGAAGCCTCACTACCACCCATGTTTTCGAGATGCATCAAAAAAACCAGGAACTTCCGAGGATCATCGAACTTGCGGGCGATTTCCTCATTTGAATATGTGCCGGTTTCTAATGGGACTCCTATGGGTTCTTCCAGACCAGCAGCTTTAAAAGCACTGTCTGCGAACTTTCGCCCTTCTTCGGTATCGTACCAGTGTTGTTGAGTCATTTTATCTCCTTATAGTTTGAGATTCCGCAAAAAATTAATGCGGTTGATTAATTGATTTTTGGATTATAGATTAAAAAAAGGAAGTCGTCAATCACTATAGGGTACTAGCTCGATAGGTGGAACGCATTTGCAAAGCAAATCATCGAAGATATTTTCGAACTTTGGAGTGTAAGATAGAGTTAGAGGATATTGAGGTTCTTATAGTTATGTAACCTTCTGTACTATTCACTATAAAAACGCAAAACGGACATCAGTCAGAAACACGATAGTTTCCTAAGATGTCCGTTGAAACTCCTGCTTTATTCAAGCAGGCTGTTTGCTGCCTATTGTGGTTTACTCGCTATGTGTTCGCTCCAGACGTTGCTGAAAAGCTCACAAGTGAAGTAGCGAGTTCCATTGATTACAGCCTCCACGTATCCGTATGTGCGGCTATATGTCAGTGTAATCTTCTTGACGCCGCAGATAGCTTCGCTGAACTCGTATACGACACGGTATTCGTCGTCATTTTCGCCAAGTTCAACACGTGGGTATTTCCATAGGTAATGGAGTACACTTGTTGCGGTGCCGTAACCGTATGCCAGCCCAAGTACCTGATAGATATTGGCTTCACGATGCTCTGTGTAGTGCGTGAGAACAGTTGTAACGTGACTGCCCTTATCTCGGTAATCGAAGTTGTGTAGTTGAACGGGCTTCGACTGTTCTAGCCTGACGCCATCGAGGACATCAAAAGTGATTTGGTCTACGTAGGTAAAAATCTCACCTTTGCCGACGATATACACACGTGCCTCATACTTTCCCGCTTTGACAACGACCATACCATCACTTTTATTGCCTTCGATGGTAATAAACGAGTATAGGCGTTGGTGGCGGGTTGCAAAGACACCAAGTTGTGCGAGGGCGATTTCAAACGCCTCGACAATCATTTCGTCCGAGGGACGAATCGAAATAACACGCTGCTTCTTTGACATTTTGTCATCTCCTTTTTGAGTGGGCGTTATGCCCTGAAGCAAGATTTGGGATTTTGGCAGTGCCGATACGATGTTGTCATTATAATGTAAAAAGGGAACCATGTCAACCTATAGTAGTATGGCTCGCTAGATGGGACGATCTTCGAACTTTGGGGTGTGACGTAGAGATGAAAGATGTTGAATTAGTGATAAGTTTGTAACCCACACTGCTACTCACTATATTTAAAAAGAAAACCCTCCCGGTTGTCCGATGAGGGTTGATGTGCGTTTTATTACCGTGGATCCTTTTCCCATTGAGTGTTATTGTAGTAACCCCGCACTTCATCAATGGTTAGTCCAAGCTCATCACAGATTGATTTCCCGATTTGATAACACCGCCTGATCCCAATTGCCCTGCCTTCCCTGGCGAACCATGCCGCAAAGCTGTTTCGCATACCCTGTTTGTGTGTAAGGCCGTTTAGAAGAAGCTCTACAGCTTCATATCGGTTATGGTCAGCTCTTTGGGTCGATCTTGCTATTGTGATCTTATCCCGAATACGTTGTGATAAGGATTCCTCAAGTTGCTTCCTCAAGGGGTGGTTTCTTTCCAAAGGCCGGATAGTCCACTCTACGCCCTGATAGAGGTCACCTCGGAATATAATTTTGCCATTTTAGCGCTCTCCTTATTGTCTGGAGTGTTTAGGATTTGTACCGATATTTTAAATCATTTAACAGAAAAGTCAACCTATAGCGCATAGGCGTGTTTGATTGGTTTTAACGTCTGTTGTGGAGATGAAATATTAATGGCTCGGTATATGGGACGATTTTCGAACTTTGGAGTGCGAGGTTAGAGTTAGAAGATGTTAAGATTCTTAGACTCTAAATGTGGAGAGAGTTAAGAAATGCATTAAGAATTAATGCTCTGTAATTGTTGCTATTACAGAGCAATGGTTACTATCAGACTATCGGTAGAGTTCCACCACTTTGTAGACGAAAATGGTAAGAACACCATCTCTGCTGAATTCATCACCGTGTTCTTGTCTTGCATACTCAGTTGCTTCTTCTATGGTGGTGAATCCACACTTCTGTACTAGAGGTAAGTCCATATTTTCTGGTTTTGCTGCAACAAGTATTAGGACTTCCGCTTTACCTACTTCTTCCTTTCTTCCATCCAAAAGGGGAACAATACCGATACGGTTTGTTCGCAACCCACCCTTTAATGAGTAGCCAAGTTCGCCAACTGGAGGAATACTTTCACCCTTATTATCATAGACCCTAACAGCAAAGTTAACTTCTATAGGGTAATCTCCTCCTTCCCCCAAGTGGGCATATGGAGCAATTACAGTTGAGGACATTTTAGATACACTCCTTTACTATGGGAATTTTCATTAAGTGAATATTAACATGAAACCAATAGTGGGGATATTAGAACTTGTTTTATATTGTAATAGTTGGAAAAGTAATTTGGCTCCCCCGCGAGGATAATTCGCTTCGCTCATATGAAGACGAACCAGCTCGCAACGCTTTGACTAGCAAAGATGCTCGCTGATCCAACCACTACGGAGAAACAAAGAAGTGCTCATAAGTACCTGCGGCACTTCCGCGCACTTTTATGGCTCCTCATTAAGGACTATATCCGAAGTATAACCTCAATAATTACTGTAAAAACGATATAGGGAGTAGCTAGCTTTAGATTTTCATCTTCAGCTTTACTACTCCCTATGTGAGAGGATTGTTACAGGTTGGTAGGCAGAGATTGTTTTGACCACGCCTGCTGTTCAAAAAAATCCTGACCTAAGCATAGCTGCTCTTTTTTACCATTGACGAAATATCCCCCATAATTGGATTCTGTGTCGTCAAGGTAGAATCTGAGCTCAGCATTCTCAACCCACCATTGAAAACCATAGTTCCGGTCCTGTGTTCCGTGCATGGAAAGACGTATCACAGTTCCCCCCTCGTATCGGAAAGTGAGCACGGTTTGTGCTTCTTTTTCTGTTTCCTTTCGGTTGCTTTCTTTTACCGAAAGTTCCCAGGGGAAAAAGTTCGTATACGTTCCTTCCCTCTGCTTCGCCCAGACATCGCTAGCCACCATCATTGCTAAACGGTTCGCTATACTTCGAGCTAGTCTGAGTTCGTATACATGCACTTGATTCGACTGGCTTTTCATCGTAGACCTCCTTATGGTCTGCTTGTATTTTAAGTTCTCCCAGGTCAATATCCTGTTCAAACTTGTGAATTTGTGCTTTTGGTTGATTTGACCACGGTTGCACTTGTACCGCCTCTAAACGAGGTAATAGGGCTATGAAGCACTATTATCTTGTTTCGAGTGGGAAATTAATTTATAAGTTAATTATAGCTTAAAAGCGTTATAAAGTCAACCTATAGTAGTAGACTTGGCTCGGTAGATAGGACGATTTTCGAACTTTGGTGTGTGAGGTAGAGATGGAGAGTGTGGAAGTACTGATGAGTGTGTAAACCACAGTACTTCTCACTGTTTATTTTAAAAAACAAAACCGCCTCAGAGATGTGCGTGTGCACTTCCTTACGGCGGTTCAACGCATTTTATGTAGTGTTAGTACGACCCTTTAACTTACGGAAGCCAGCTAAGCCACCACCGACCCCGCAGGTGATTTAGTAATGACCACTCCGTTTTTAGGTGCCTCCTAGTCTCACCACGGTAACCGATTTCACAGGTATAAAAGCGTATACCCGCAATTTGGTGCATAGCCAAAATCTTCACCGGTTTGCAGCATTTGGGATTTTGGCTAGTGTAGATCTCATCGACCATTAGCTTTGGCCCTGAGACCTCAAGTACTCGATAGATGTTAAGGCCATCTCCGAATACTGCACCCGGTTGGACAGCAAAAGGATGGTACTTAAGTTGGCTGTGAATGTAACCCAAGTTCATAGCTTCTTGTGCTTGTTGCCAGGGTTTATACAGGTCTAAAATCACAACCTCATGTGAGTTAGGGAACATAGGGTCTCCCCATTTAAGCTTCACTTTCATATTATCCTCCAGATCAAGAGAATGGTAGTTTAATGATAATTTGTGTTGATATTATAATATAAAGAAAGAAAAAAACAACCTATAGATATGGCTCGGTAGGTGGGATGATTTTCGAACGTTAAATCTTGATGTAGAAGTTAGGGACGTAGCAATTTTAATAGTTGTGTAACCCACTATACTACTCACTATATCCTTATAGACACAAAACGCCACCCCGTATCATCTGGTATCAACTAAATAATAGGGTGGCGTGATTCTTTTCGCTTTCCAGCAGGCAAGTTGTCAGCCTGGTTTATCCCTCTTCTCCGAACTTGGCGTTGTAGTATTCCGCCCGAGTCCAGCCCCAGGGTCCCTCTTCTTCCTCTTCTGGGGTATCATCCTCCGGCTCGGAATTTTCCTCGTCTTCTTCCTCGTAGGACTCCGCCTCTAGCTGCATTCTGGCACTTTGGGCTTCCACAAATTCTCCCCAGCCGGTTTCTTCATCGTCGTCTCGATAGGGGAGCTCGTAATCCTCTTCCTCTGCCCAGGCTTCCAATTCCATGAGCAGTTCAACTGGCCATGCAGAGTGGGAATCAGGGTTCTTGCGGTTCCGGGCTTTCTCCAGAAGCCGTTCTACCTGCAAAGCTTCCTCATCTGTTTGGAGCACTACCCAAGCCGGTTTAGTTTGGCTCATGTAAGTGTCCTTGAGCACGCCGGCGGCTAGAGATCCTGCCTCAATCATGTCAATTACAGCCTGAAGGGATTCTTGACGTAACATTTATTCCTCCTTTATTTGTGAGGGTTAGAAAATCGGATTGAATAATTGAGATTTCTACTGGAGGGTATTATACTTCAAAGAAAAGAGGTAGTCAACCTATAGTAGTAGACTTGGCTCGCTAGGTGGGACGATTTTCGAACTCTGGGGTGTGATTTAGAAGTTGAGGAGATAGACGTACTAATTAGTTGATAACCCTAAAAATAGTAAGATCAAATATATTATTTAAAATTTCACTCTAACCTTTTCAGCAAACTCCTTTGTACTCACATATGCAACACAATCAAAGTTAGGGGTAGTTAGCTGAATTGTATCCCAACCAGGTCGATCATAGATTTCAGCGCCTTTTACTGTACCACTCAATACCTTATTTTTTAATTCAATGTATTCACCCGAATCCAAAACAAAGTCTACATCTCCTAAGTACCTTCCATAAGGAGTTGAATCTAGTTTGCGAATATATAAATGCGTGTACGTTGTTTCTGGGATATCTATTTCTGCGGGAATAATTATAGGATTGTATAGATGGTAATACTTTTGATTTGGATTGGTTGAAGGTTCTGTTATTTCATCTCTAACTTTTGTAAAGATCTTGTATTCTTCTACCGACTGGGAGAATACACCTATATTACCCGAAACTTTTAAGTATCTACCCAAAGTAATTTTACAGAGTTTTTGACATACAAAATTTATGTGTTTAATTCTGTTAAGAAGTTCTTGGTGACAATTCATTTTGATGCTATTAGGCTAATTTCTACTCTTGCACCAAGGGGAAGTTCTTTTACGCACACTGCTTCTCTAGCCGGATACGGTTCTTGAAAATAACTTCCGTAGATTTCACTAACGGTTGAGTAGTGAGACATATCCGTAAGGTAGATTGTAGCCTTAACAACATTTTTAAACTCTATACCCTCTTTTCCCAATACTCTATGAAGGTTTTTCATTACCTGATGTGTTTGCTCCTCAATTGTTCCCTCTAACAACCTACCTTCTGGGGTTAGATGAACTTGTCCAGATAAAAATATTAAACCGTTACTTGTTATTGATGGGGAAAATGGTATTTTGTTTGTCATAGCCTTATTTTAACAGATGTGCTCAAGTTCTTGAATTGTACAGAGTAATATAGGTAGCGTACACGCTGGGTATATTACTATAATATAGGGTTATTTATTTTAGTAACGGAATATAAACTTTCATGGCTCCCCCGCGAGGATTCGAACCTCGAACCTTGAAGTTAACAGCTTCCTGCTCTGCCATTGAGCTACAGGGGATCGCCGGCCGCATGTATATCGGTATTTATACAGCGTAAAACTAGTGAGATGGTAACATTTAAAGTGAGTATGTTCAATTATTTTTAAACTGTAGGAACATCAGCTGGCGTATTGCTGACGGTGTTCTTACCAAGTCCTGCTATAACTATGATGCCAAATATTGTGTTTATCAAAAAGAACCAGAATGGTATTGGCAAAGGAACCCGGACAAGGTTGAATATTACGTCCATGAGTAACGGCAGTGTCATTGTATGAATAGCCAGTTGAAGGTACTTTTTGTAATCATAATCAAAGTTTTTTATTCTGCCAATTCCCATCAGTATTAATGCAACGAACAGCAGGTATACCAGCCTTAGGCCTAGGTAGTAAAATACGACTCCGACGAACAGCAGGGAAGCTAAAAGATAAGGTATATACACCGCGATTTCCTGGATCTTATCAAGGGCTTGGTTAATTTCGGTTTTAGTGAGTTGCCCGTCAGGCATATCTTTTAACGGGTAGACTTCGATCTTATTTTCCCCTTTGGCTAGAATGTTCGCTTCGTTCACCAATATCAGCGTTTTGTAGTTTTCCAGATCATCCAGTGTTCCTTGCGAGTCAAAAACGACCAGGTTCTCAAACTGAACGGTGTCGGGTTGGTCGCTTACTTCCGGAATATCAGGAAAAGGGATCATATAGGGTTCAGGCTGGTTGACGCTAAGTTTCCCGTCTGCGGATGTTATCACCAGTTCGTCTGGGTAGAACGTTCGCCCTTGTTCAATAAAGTTTGAGATTGTATCTCTTAGAGTAGGAATCATGGGTACCACAGTTCCGACTGTAACAAGCAAAGCTGCAAGCGCAGATATGGTGAAAAAGTATTTCATTGAAAAGTTCAACGTTGCTCTAACAACGTCCTGATAGTATTTTACCGATGTAAGACTTCTATAGAAAACATAGAAGAATGCCTTTATCTTATAAACGATACTATTTATAGTGTTCATATATATAGTGTATCAAAAATCCAAATATATTTTAACTTGTGCCGTTGTGTGACAAAATATATAATTCTCTTGTATATGTCGCTCAAGAAAGGTCTAATTTTCTTTTTAATCTTCTTTTCTTTTAACCTATCGCTTCTGATCGGAAGTGTGTTCAATGTTGCTTTTGCCGAAGAACCTACTGTAGTTGATATCCCTGAAGGATATGAGAAAGGCAGAGTATGTCCCCCTGCACCTGAAGGCGATATTTCAATCTGTGGAACAGTTAGGAATATTCAGAAGCAAAAGGACGACGACATCTATTTTACCGGCGAACCGATAGAAGGTGTGTTCATAGTATCTTACCTTGGAAAAGAGTATAGCGATATCAAGAAACCATCCACTTTTGTATGGACTAATAAGGATGGGGAATATTGGATCAACATCCACAAGTATAGCGGGGATGAAGGCACTAATTACCTTGCATTCTTCTGTAAGAGAGGGTCTAACATCACTTTAGAAGATTTATATGTGGTTGATACGGGAACTGTTGACCAGCCTTTTTTTGATGTTGGTTTGACTTGTAAAGGTTCGGCTCCCGATCTTGACCTTGAACCTTTCGACTCAATAGGTTTTATAGACCGAAACGGATTTTTGACCTGCGGGGAAGAACGGCTGACTTACGAAGCTGAGACCGATGACCATACAGCCACCGCGACAATTAATGTGGCTAAAGCAAATATTGACGGTACGTACGAGGGTAACGTTTTTGATCCGTTAAACCTGCAAGCTGACGATGTTCCGGCGGACCAGGCGCAGTTATCACGGGAAAGCTTGGAGGGTAGGCATGAAGCTGAGTATCTCAAGGATATAAACCATACTTCACTTATCAATTGGTTCACTACAGGTTTTACTCCTGCTTATGTTCCGAAGTATGGACTTGAGACGGCGAGACCCCTGCCCGCCTGCAGTTATGTTGAAAGCTCTAATACTACGGTGACAGACGGTGTGGTTAACTCTTATATTGCCGGGGGGAGTGCCATTGGTTTGGCGCCTCCTAACGTTTGGGAGACGTTGTTAGCAAATATTGATCCGGGCTTGCTCAATGAGACAGAAGTCTGTAGAGAGGATTCAGGCAACATCAAAAAATTAAAGGATATGGAGATAGGTGACCCGGACTATCCTTATCAGCTGCTTTTTGAACTTATTGGGGATAAGGATTTTAATACTGACCTGCCAAAATCGGATATGAAATATAAGGCGATAAACGATTCCGGTTATAACGCGGTGGAAACTGATCCTGAGGAGGATTGCAGAGATAGGTTGTGGAGCGATTACCGGGCGCAGAGACCGTTCAAATCATGTTCGGAAACACGCCACCCTGCCGTATCGGAAGCGTTAAGGTTTTTAGGTGAGTTCGATGATTATGCTCCTCAAGACCTCTTAAAGTCACCATTTGAGATTATAGATGATTCTAATCCAGGACTTGATCTTCCGGGAGGTATTTACAGGGTTGGATTACCTCAGATGCACTGTAGCTGCTCAACGATAGAAGGCGGAGAATGTGACTTCCCCACCCCATTACAGGGATTGAGCCACGATAACCAGGTTATCTCGGGTTATGAGATAAATGCCGAAACCGCAGCCGCAGCTGCTGATGATTTTTATCAACAACAACTGCTATTTGCCTGGGCAAATATATTTAAGAACCTTATAGCAACGTTTGAGGTGTGGGCGGGAAATCTCTTGGATGCTATCTACGGTGGAAATGAGTGTGTAAGTCAGTATGATTACGATATCGTAGCAGAATGCGATGCAGGGGAACCGATCTGTGAAGCGACTACAGAATGTAGGGATGAGATTACAGGGGCTAAATGCTACGATGAACTAAATGAGTATTGTAATTGTTACGATGTTTATAAGAAATACCGTTTTGAGTATCAGGGAGGGGCTTGTGACGGCGATGTAACGTACGACCTGATAGTTGATTCGGAAGTCAAAAATGAGCCGGGCGACAAACTTAAGAGCAGTTCAGAATATCAATACAGAGCGTTTGCTTCACCGTTCGCTACAGTCGGTTCTGTTGGCAGCGAGTATTATTCCGATCAGAAAGTTACGGATGGCACGACCAATGAAAAAGGCGAGGCTGCAAAGTTCAGAAATAAGCAAGGTACAAACTCAACCGTTACTTATACCGATCTTAATAGGTTCATACTGACAGTAAATACTGCTGATTCAGCAGACCTGATAAATCCCAAAGAGTACACCCACGATGTAATTACTTTAGAAGCCGGAGAGTGCGACGGAAATTACTTTAAACAAGTAGAGGGTGTTCCGGAACAGGTTACGTTTGACGGAGGACTTTTCTATTTCAATAGCACGTATCTGCCGATATTGTCCGCAAATCCTTTGGATCTGCCGGCATATGGATATGCACAGGCACGCACGGGTGTTCCGTGTGAGATACTTGCAGGGATACATCATATTGAAGGTACGAGCAAACAATCTGCATCGCTTCAGGATGGTCACCCGATCGGGGAAGATCAGCTGCCTGCTGATGCAGTGGTTGCCGCTAATATACTGAAAAGTAAAGGTTACTTCTTTGGAAAAATGGATATTAAATCGTGGAACTTTCAGGACTTTACATGGGCTTTAGATTACTACAATGGCCCGGGTAATGAGAACTGCTTAGGCTCTCCATATGCCGGCATACCGGGAAATTGCCCTGCTAAATTTGTCGGGGAGGATCATTTATATCCAATGGCAATGCTTGATGCAAAACACGGGCAGATGTATGTGAGGTATTGCGCCGATCATACACTTTGTGCGGTTCCATTTCTGTTCCAAAAGACCGGGGTTTGGGCTACCTCGATCCAACTAAATGATAAAATTAAAAGTGGATTATGATAGAACTATTGAATAAGGTCAAAAATATAATAAGCAACTTAAACAGCAGACAACTGGGTATTCTTGGAGGGATGGGATTTTTGGTGTTGTTACTTATTATTTCTTTAATAAGATCGGAGCCGGTTGAGGAGGAAAAGCAGACCTCACCATTTACAAAAGAGCGCGATGGTTCCACCAGCAAACCTACCCCTGCCGGCACTCAGATAGAGGACCGGGGATTAAATGAGGATGCACCGATTTCACCGTTTGGAGGAATGGCTACGTCTGAAGATGTTTTTATTCCTTCAAAAAAACCATCAAAAGATACCGCTATTAAGACACGTGTCGTTTTAGCCTCTAAACTACCTATAATTTTGAGAGATTTTAAAACGTCTGTCGGCATTGTTACAACAACAGCTATATTTACCTTTGACCATGATGAAGCGAATGTGGTGCATGTAGAAACAGTAGGATTGGACTTCCGTAATTTGGACAACAACCCCGCTACTAATCCAAATGTCACAGCATTCAGGGAGACTTTTCTTGCTTCACTGGAAAAGATTCGGGAAGCCGGTGTTGACCCCGGTAATTTGCACTATATTTTTGGCACCCGGGATTTTCAGCACATTACGGCTCAGCGTTGGGTAACTCAGATGAACCTTCTCTAACCTCAAAATTCTCATTTTCGGTGGAGATTTCCAGTATTTCAAACAGTTGACAACACGGAACATATTGAATATTATCTATGCGTGCCTAAAAAGATATCTACAATTAAATGTGCCGATTGTTTCAAGTCCTTGGGAATTCCCGCAAGGATAGAAATGTACCATTACCTGCGTGATAACGGTGAAGCTACTGTTACACGTCTGGTTGAGTTGGTAGGTCTTACCCAGCCTACTGTTTCCTACCACTTAAAAGAGATGAAAGAACTTGGTCTTGTGAACAACCGCAAATCCGGAAAGGAAGTCTATTATTCTATAAATGAACTTTGTCCCATACATCAGCGTGATTGTGTGCTCAATATTGTCAGATTTCCCGGCGAGGAGTTATAACATGCTTAGTGTAAAGGGGTTAAAAGCCGGGACAGTAGATAAGGTTATTTTAAACGGTGTGGATCTGGAGATCGGTGACGGGCAGGTGCATGTTCTGATGGGCCCGAATGGTTCGGGAAAGAGTACGCTGGCGCAGGTTTTGATGGGACATCCCTCTTATGAAGTAAAAGAAGGAAATGTAGTCTTTAATGATGAGAACTTATTGGAAAATGATACGACCGAACGCGCACTGCAAGGATTATTCCTGTCTTTCCAATACCCAAGCGAAGTCGAAGGCGTAACCATATCAAGCTATTTACGGCTTATTTACAATAAATCTCATAACGAGAACGTATCCCCCGCCGCTTTCCGGAAAATATTAAGAGAAAAAATGGACCTTTTGGGCATGAAGGAAGATATGATGAATAGGTATTTGAACGATGGTTTCTCGGGTGGCGAAAAAAAAAGGATGGAAATGCTTCAGATGTTGGTACTCGAACCTAAGCTGGCTATTCTTGACGAAGTTGACAGTGGTTTGGATATAGATGCACTACGGGTCGTAGCAAAAGCAGTGAATTCCCTTAAAGAGAAAACCGGTTTATCGGTGTTCCTTATCACTCATTACACTAGAATTCTTAAGCATATAGACCCGGATTATGTTCATGTGATGCAGGATGGGGTGGTTACAAAGTCGGGTTCAAGAGAACTTGCCCACGAACTGGAAGAGAAAGGGTATGCTCCGTTCGGAGACTAGCCTTGGATATCCGGGTGCGGATCATTTAGCTAACTACTATGTATAAATATGGATTCCATGTAAAAGACACATCAGTTTTCAAAGCCCAAAAAGGCTTGAACGAAGGAATTGTTTCCCAGATTTCCAGGATGAAGAACGAACCTGAGTGGATGCATGAATTCCGTCATAAAGCATATAGAATATTTAAAGAAAAACCCACCCCAACCTGGGGCGGAGATCTAAGCAAAATAAACTACGACGAGATCTATTACTACATCAAACCCACGGAAAAAGAAGAAAAGAGCTGGGATGATGTTCCGGCGGAGATAAAGGATACTTTTGATAGATTGGGTATTCCGCAGGCAGAGCGCGAACATCTGGCCGGTGTAAAAGCGCAGTTCGACTCGGAAGTTGCCTATTCTTCATTAATGGAGGAGTTAGAAGAGCAAGGAATAATATTCTTATCCACCGACGAAGCACTAAAAAAATACCCACATTTTTTTGAAGAATATTTTGGCAAAGTAATTCCTCCCAACGACAATAAATTTGCAGCATTAAACAGCGCGGTGTGGTCGGGAGGGTCTTTTGTTTATATACCAAAGGGAGTTCACGTTAAAAGGCCGTTGCAGGCATATTTTAGGATCAACGCTATGAACATGGGTCAGTTCGAGCGGACGCTTATTATCGCTGATGAGGGTAGTTTTGCTCACTACGTGGAGGGTTGCACAGCTCCTGTGTACGCTTCCGACTCTTTGCATGCAGCAGTTGTAGAGGTAATCGTAAAACCCGGAGCCCGTTTCAGGTATACCACGATCCAGAACTGGTCAAATGATGTTTATAATCTGGTGACAAAAAGGGCACGTGTGGAAAAGAACGGGATTATGGAATGGATCGACGGGAATTTAGGGTCCCGCCTGACGATGAAGTATCCATCATGTTATCTGGTTGGAGAACGCGCGCACGGAGAAGTATTATCTATTGCTTATGCAGGTGAAGGTCAGCACCAGGATGCAGGAGCAAAAATGCTTCATCTGGCACCGGATACCTCGTCTACGATTATTTCTAAATCAGTTAGCACGCAAGGCGGTCGTACCAGCTACAGAGGACTTGTTCATATCAGTCCTCTAGCTAAGAACTCTAAGTGCCGCGTGGAATGTGACGCTTTGATACTGGACGAAGACTCTGCCTCCGACACTTTTCCGAGGATGGAGATCAAGGATGGTTCCGCTAACGTGGAGCATGAGGCTACGGTAAGCAGGATCGGAGAAGAAAAGTTATTTTACTTAATGAGCCATGGCTTAACTCAGAGCGAGGCTATGAGTCTAATTGTGTCGGGATTCATCGAACCGATAGTTAAGGAATTACCTCTAGAATATGCGGTTGAACTTAACCGTCTGATTGAAATGGAAATGGAAGGGTCGGTGGGCTAATGAAAACGGAATTACTGAAGGTAAAAGAAGACACCGTAATTACCGTAACGGCAGACACCCGTTTTGTACTTGATTTCGAAGAGTTTACTTCTGAAAAAAGGTACAGTGTTGATCTCCGGTTCGAAAAAGAAGGCGTTGAGGCAGAACTTATTGCTTTATACACGCTTGGAAACGGCGAGAAACTTGATCTTACGACCGTATCTTCTCATATGGTACCTCATACTTCATGCGTTGCGCGTGTAAAAGGTGTTTTGTCCGAAGGTTCAGAATCCATTTATGTGGGAAAGATCATTATCGATAAGAACGCTCAACAAACGAGCTCATTTTTGGAGGATAACGTTCTTGTTACAGGAGAGAATGTGGTAAACAAATCTTCTCCGAACCTGCAAATCGATGCTAACGATGTAAAGGCATCGCACGGCGCAACTACCGGGAGGATCAGTGAGAATGAGATTTTTTATCTAATGAGCCGTGGTTTGTCCCACACGGAAGCGCAAGATATTATAATCCGCGGGTTTTTTGAGGAAATTATAAGTAAAATAGAAAATGAGGAGGTTAAAAAGAAAATATATGAACGACTTTCCTATTCTAAATAGAAAAATAAACGGAAAAGATTTGATCTATCTTGACAGCGCTGCTACCTCTCAAAAGCCTGTGCAGGTAATAGACGCTGTTACCGATTACTACAAGAACCACAACGCTAACGTTCACCGCGGCGTACACACATTAGGTGACGAGTCCACGGAGTTATACGAAGCGGCAAGAAAAAGGGTTGCGTCCTTTATCGGAGCGGTGACGCCTTCCGAGATTGTTTTTACCAATAATGCTACCGATTCTCTTAACCTGGTGGCTCAGGGATGGGGTTTAATTAACCTTAAGAAGGGAGATGTTGTCTTGACCACCGTTGCAGAACATAACAGCAACGTTCTTCCCTGGGAGTATATCTGTGAACGGACCGGCTCCGGAGTTGAATATATGGAACTTACAGATGAAGGTTTGCTTGATATGGATGTTTTCAAAAGCAAACTTACGGACAAAGTAAAGGTAGTAGTTCTGTCGCACGCGTCAAATGTTCTGGGAACGATACTTCCCGTTAAGCAGATCAGCGAACTTGCTAAGGAAAAAGGTGCGCTTGTTGTGATTGATGGATCACAGGCAGTTCCTCATATTCAGGTAAATGTACAGAGCTTGGGATGTGACTTTTACGCTTTTTCGGGACATAAGATGCTGGGGCCGATGGGTATAGGTGTTTTATGGGGCAGACGGGAGTTGCTAAGCAATATGATTCCTATAAGGTTTGGAGGTGGTATGGTTCTGGATGTAGATAAAAAGACTTACGAGCTTGCCGAAGTTCCCGAATGTTTTGAAGGAGGTACACCGGATGTTGCTGGTGCGGTTGGGTTGGCTGCAGCGATAGATTATTTGGATGACTATGGTATGGAAAATGTCCGTAAACACGAGATAGAACTTACATCTTACGCAATAGAGAAGCTAAGAACCGTTAAAGGTTTGTGGATATTAGGCCCTCATAACCCGGACGTACGTACGGGTTTGATATCGTTCGTTATTGATGGTATACATTCTCATGATGTCGCGTCGATTCTTGACTCGGAAGGAATTGCAGTAAGATCAGGAATGCACTGTGCAATGAACTTGCATAAGAATATGCAAATTTCCTCGTCGACAAGAGCCAGCTTTTACATATACAACACACTGGAGGATATAGACAAATTGCTGGCGGGAATAGAAAAAGCGGTGGGTCTGTTAAAATAATTATTTGATACAAAAATATGGATGATAATTTATACAGAGAAGAACTAATGGAAGTTTATAAGAGTACAAAGAACAGGGGAACTCTAGTCAGTCCCTCAGTTGAGGTGTTGGAGAAGAATCCGTTGTGTGGGGATCAGATAAAACTGCAGTTTGAGATAAGCGAAGACGGGATAATAACAGATGCCAAGTTTGACGGTTCAGCATGTGCCGTGAGTGTTATTTCCTCAGCGTATCTCATGGATAATCTAGTTGGAAAAAGTATCGAACATGCAAAAAAACTAACAAAAGAAGATCTTATGGGTCTGATCGGTATAAATTTGACCACAAGCAGGGTCAAGTGTGCTACCCTGGCTTTGGAGGGGCTGAAAAATGCCATTGGAAAATATGAAAATGGAAAATCAAATACAGAAAACAAAAACAAAAACAAAAACCGATAACGCAAAAATATCCGGTTCAAAGATTACAAAAGACATGAACCTTGCGGATATCGTCTTTAAATATCCCGAGGCGGCGGAAGTATTGCTGGATTATGGTTTGCATTGTGTGGGCTGCATAGCAAGTTCGTTTGATACAATCGAAATGGGGGCAAAAGCACACGGCATGAGTGATGAAGAGATTGATGAAATGACCGTACGAATAAACGAAGTTATAGAACATAAGGAGTAGATAATGCCCGATACGCCAAAGAAAAAAATACATAAGATAGTGGTGGTAAGGAGTTTATGCATTGGTGCAGGTACTTGCGTGGTTGTATCGCCTGACGGATTTGATCTTGACGAGAAGGATATAGCTGTTGTAAAACCGGGAGCGGAGAAACTGGATGATGACCAACTTATTATGGCCGCACAGTCATGCCCTACGGCAGCGATATTTCTATACGACGAAGACGGAAATCAGATTTTCCCGCGCGTCTGATACAATATTTCTATGGATTATCAAATAACATCAGACAACATAACAGTTTCAGATAGTATGAAAGAACTTGCACAAAGCAAGTTCTCAAAATTAGACGGGCGTTTAAAAGAAATACCTGATGGATCAAAATCTATCAGGATTGTAATGAACAGTGCCCCGGATGAAACATTTGAGATAAAGGCTGAGGCTATAATAAACGGGAAGCAGTATTTTGCTCATGAAACCGACTTCTCGATGGAATCGGCGATGGTTTTGGTTGTGGAAGAGTTACATAAACAGCTTGAAAAAGCAGAAAAAATGTACGAACAGAAATGGGAAGAAAATAGAGAAGCGAAAAGATTTCCTGTAGAGTAATACCATTTTACACGCCGTTTATAGTATAATGCTTGCATTTACGGGTGCTTAGCTCAGTTGGTAGAGCGGTCGTCTTATACACGACTGGTCCCTGGTTGTAAATCCTCCTATCAATAGCACGAGGCTTGCAAACCCTTCAGCTTCAAATACAGCTGATAACGGCAAAGTCAATAATATTATTCCGAGAAACTTTAACTTGTTTGTAGATAAAAACTTATATTGCGCACCATATATCGTGGTGGAAAATAGTACAGCAAGTGGGATAGAAAGGCTGATCAGATCGGTTACAATAGTATGGAAATTTAAAGAATGCGTCCAAAGTAAAACTGCTGAATACGTCAGTGAAATATTCTTGTTTTTAGATTTCCTGAGAAGATATAAAGAAAAAATGTATAAGATTATCGTAACAAGCAGTATCGTTCCGTGCGGTAAGTTTATAATTTGGTTTTGGATAAGGAATTCTCTAAGACCCAAAAGGTTGTAATTACCCGATAACCTCGTTCCCATCAGACTGTTCTCGCTGTTGATCAGGAATGTTAAATAGTTCTTTATAAAATCTTGCCCGTAAAGTAGACTGCTTAACGCTGCTAGAGTTCCCAGCACGATTAAGAATCCAGTCAAAAGTTTTCTTAAATTTTCAGTGTTACTTGCAAGCAGAGCCAGATAAGGTAATACGATTAAATACTGGGGTTTGACGAATAACAAACCTGCAAGAATGCCAACCACAAGCCAATTAGGTTTTTTAATGTACTTCAGAATCAAAATAAAGATTATCGCGATAACAGGCGCAATTTGACCCAAATATAATTGTATAGGTAATGGTAAGAACGCCAATAAAATAAACAAAACATATTTTGGTGGTTTTACTTCACGATAAATTAATAGAACTAGTGTAAGAATAAGAATGAGCTGAACAAAGATATTAACCCGATAGGCAGTAAGAGGTTCCATGAAAGTGTATGGTAGATAAATATAAGCTAATATAGGAGGATTTCTAAACGAAAGTATACTGTTTTGATCTAGTCCGGTCAGTTTTTCCTGGTACTCTTTTTGTATATTCGTATCGTAAAGTTGTTCTATCTTATGGTCTTTTAATATATTTGCTGCAGTAAGGTACGCAGTGAAGTCACTGTCGGAAGGAATGTTTTTTGCGGCATCGGTTTTAAAGTACGGGGATATGAATTCAAGCGATACTTTTAGGAATAGCAATAGAGATAGAATAACCAGTAGAATGGTCGCAGATTTTTTAAGTATTACTTTAGGGCCTGGAGTATAAAAGTGTTTATTTAATACACTTAGCAAAATGCTCAGATTATTTCTATAGTGCACAAATGTATTTTAACAGAGACAGTTTATAGAATGCCTAATTCAGTCTTTTCCTCATCAACCTCTTTGTCTATGTACTGCAGATATCTCTCGGTCGTAGAAATTCTCTTATGACCGGCTATTTTCGATACCTGCAACATACTGGTTCCCTGAGCCAGGTGATGAGCAACGAACGTGTGTCTAAGGTCGTTTACTTTGGCATTTTCGACACCGGCCGCTTTATAAAATCTTTCTATAGTAGAACGAATGTTCCTGACCAGTAAAGCTTTACCTGTTTTTGTGATGAAAAGATGTTCCGCCCTTTCGATCTCAGGTCTTTCCTTTTCGATATACTTTTTTACGGATTCCATTGCAGCCTTGTTCAAAGGAATTGTTCTTGACTCTTTAGCGTTCTTTTTAGGAATGAATAGACTTCCCGGTTCTTTTGTCATATCCAGATGTTCAAGTTTGATGTCCGCAAGTTCGGATATGGTTATACCTGTCTGAAGCAGAAGTTCGATGATTGCAGAAGTTCTGATATCTTCTTTAGCAGCGTCTCTTAAAGCCCTGTATTCCATTTTGGATAGAATTCTCGGAGCTTTTACTTCAACTTTAGGATGTTTCAGCTGATCAGCGACGTTGTCTGTAAGATCGCCTTTAGTCTGTAAGAATTTAAAGAAAGTTTTCGTAGAGTTAGTCTTTCTGGAAATTGACTTAGCTGTGTAGTTCTCTTTTAGGAGTTTACCCATATAGTCTTCCAGTAATACCAATTTGATATCCTTAACTTCGTTCACACCTCTTTTAGAGAGGTAATCGACAAGCTGCTCTATGTCTTTGCCATAGGCAACCAAAGTAGATGGAGAACGGCCTTCGGTCTCCAAATGTTTTATAAAATTTTTGTGAGCTGTTTCTAATTTAGTCATAGTAGCGGGTATTATAGCATAAAACCTATAGGTTGCAACCCTCATATTACTATTTCCCGCCATTGTGATAAATAAGGCTAATATTTGCATATAAAAAGTATTTGCTATATCATCCAGTTAATGTCCTTTCCTGCTCAGGTTAAGTATATAGTTCTAACGCTTTTGTTCGTCGTAGCGACGGTGAACAGTACCCGTACAACAATGGATATTCTTAAAAGCAGCAAGAGATTGGAAAACTTAAAAGGTGAGGTAAATAGTTTGGAGGAGAAAAGAGCGTATCTAAACAGCACACTGGAATATAAAAGGACCGATGAATTCGTAGAAGAACGCGCGAGAAATGCGCTTAACCTTATTAAACCCGGCGAAAAAGTTTATGTTCATCCTAAAGTCCTGGGAAAGAGTATCGAGAGGCAGGATACTCAAACTCAGGAAAAAGAGAAGCCACCGGTACAACTCTGGTACGAACTCTTTTTTGAATAATATTTCACATAGATTTTGACAACATTTCAGTGCGATGTTAGTATGTTCCATGGCTGTATAGCCATAAAAATATCGCGGGGTGGAGGAATAGTACCTCGTCAGGCTCATAATCTGAAGGTCCCGGTGCAAATCCGGGCCCCGCAACCAAAACCACAGTACAAGCCTTTAAAAATTTCAAACTAATGTATATAATAGAATAATGACAATAAGTAATCCCGAAGTCCTAGATAATTTACCTGAAGCTACAAGCGACGAGGTAAGGGAAGTAAGTTTAGAGGAAGTGGAAAGGGCCTTGCGTGAAATGTACGACGGAGGTTTTTTTACACGTATGCGTTCGGCAGTGGAACATTCACCTTTTTTTGTTGGGTCTAAGAAGGATTCTCCTGTTGTAGGTCCTGAAGACGACGCGGGACTTGTGTTGGATATGTTCAGAGAACACCTTAACGATGTGTTTATTGTTCTCAAAAAAGACGGAGATGGAACATATCAACGGATTTACGATTATCTTGAGCCTGGTTCGTTCACAAGAAAAGTCGCACTTGCGTACTATGACTCAGAAGAGGAAACGGAGTGGGCTCTTACCGGAAGTAATATTGTCGGCAGACAGTCTTACACTAAAGTTGATTTTCCCAATCATGATGACATTACTATCATTAAGAAACACGTAACTATACCGGACGTTGTGTAGTATAATCCACCTTGTTTACATATATGCCAACGTAGCTCAGGGGTTAGAGCGGGCGTTTCATAAGCGCTAGGTCGGAGGTTCAAGTCCTCCCGTTGGCACCAAAAAATAACCCCCGTTATATGTTTTAACGAGGGTTGTATCTGCAGTATATCTCAATTATCTCTTTCGGTTGAGCCAAGCAAGACTTTGATCAGATGTATTAGCTCTTTTCGTGTCTGTATCTCCTTCTCAAGCATACTAATATCAATTTGAGAGGGATTACCGTGCCGGAGCTGCTTATATACGACTAATTTCCCCCTAATATGCCTGCACCAGTTGACAACAATGCTTTTTATTTCTGTTTTCCAATACGTATCATGCGTGTTTTCCAAGGTCAATATACGGTTGTAAATATCGTCGATTTGGTCGGGACTATGCCTTGTGTCCCGAAAGTCATTGAACGATTTAATTAATTGTTCCAGGTAATCGCGGTCAGCAGGTTTCAATCCCGCCATCTTATTGCGCTCCTTCCTATATTGGTTATCTGTTTAATTGCGCGGTCATTATACAACAATGTTTATTATATTACATCTTATACTAACCACTGACCTATTCCTGATATAATTACCGCATGGACAAGAAAAGAATACTTACAGGTGATAATACAACCGGACGATTGCATTTGGGGCATTACGTAGGTTCTCTGGAAAATAGAGTAAAACTTCAGGATGATTACGAGACCTTTATTATTTTAGCCGATATGCACGCCTTTGCTTACCCGAAATATGTCGGGGACCCTTCTGTTGTCTCGGATTCGGTTTTACAGGTAGCGATGGATAATCTGGCGGTCGGATTGGATCCTGAAAAGATCACAATATTCACGGAGTCCTCCATTCCCGAGATATACGAACTTGCAGTGATATTCAGCATGTTGGTTTCGCATAACCGTGTTTTGAGAAATCCCACACTAAAAGAAGAGATTAGGGATAAAGAACTAGGCGATAACTATTCTCTTGGTTTTGTGAATTTCCCGGTCTTACAGGCCGCAGATATTCTTAGCGTAAAAGCCCAACTCGTGCCTGTCGGGGAGAATCAACTTCCTCACATCGAACTGACGAACGAAAACGGCCGAAAATTTAACAGCACTTACGGTGAAGTTTTTGCCGAAGTAGAAGGCTTGGTGGGAAGAGTAAAAAGGTTGGTAGGTGTGGACGGCAACGCCAAAATGACCAAATCCCTCAATAACGCGATATACTTGTCTGATTCTGAACAGGAACTAAAAAGTAAAGTAATGTCCATGTTCACCGACCCTAACCGCATACACGCTACAGACCCGGGTACCGTTGAAGGCAATCCGGTGTTCGTATATCACAACGCGTTCAACACCAATAAGAAAGAGGTGGAAGAAATAAAGGAGCGTTACACAAAAGGGACTATCGGAGATATTGAAGTGAAGGAAAAACTCTTTCAAAGTCTTAACGGATTTCTAACCCCAATAAGAGAAAAAAGATCTTATTATGAACAACATCAGGATGAAGTGATGGATATTTTGCAGTCAGGTTCTGCAAAAACACGAACGGAAGTTAAGGAAACACTCAATGAGGTTTGTGAAAAGATGCAGGTTCATAGAATAATGATATAATCCCATCGAATATGCCCGATAAGAAGACTAAAAAGAACATCAAGAATATAGTTTCCTCCGGAAAAAGGGTTTCCTTTGGAAAGAAAAAGAGTTCCGTAAAAAACATTCCACCGAAGAACATGTTCAATAACGTGTTTTTCTATATATTTCTTCTGATTATTGGCTATCTTATCTTCGGACTCGTGTTTTCAGGCGGAGGTCCTTTGGAGGAGCGTCCGTTGAATGAAGTGGTAAATCTGATTCGTGAGGACAAAGTCGAGGATGTTACCGTTACGGGAGATGAGATAGAAGTACTTTTGAAAGATGGCACCAAGTTCAACACACTAAAAGAATCCGGAGTAAGTTTTACCGAAATCCTCTCGGACAACAATGTCGACGTTTCCAAGATCGCGGGAGAGTATACCGTCAAACATCCGGTTGGATGGGTGAATATAATCTCTCCGTTGCTTATGTTTGGCTTACCTGTACTTCTCGTATTCTTTATAATCAAGCAAATGAACAGAACCAGCGGGGATATACTATCGTTTGGAAAATCCCGCGCAAAGCTATTTAACAAGGACGTTCCGAAAGTGACATTTGGCGATGTTGCGGGAAATGAAGAGGCAAAACGGGAAATGATAGAGATCGTAGATTTTTTGAAGAACTCGGAAAAGTACCGCAAACTGGGGGCAAGGATTCCTAAAGGAATATTGCTTGTTGGTCCGTCGGGTGTCGGTAAAACTTTGTTGGCAAAAGCCATAGCCGGCGAAGCTAATGTGCCTTTCTTTAGTGTAGCGGGAAGTGAATTCATGGAAATGTTAGTAGGGGTTGGTTCGGCGCGGGCACGGGATCTTTTTAAAATGGCTAAGACCTCCCAACCTAGTTTGATATTTATTGACGAGATTGACGCGATCGGAAGGCAACGAGGTATGGGTATTGGAGGGGGGCATGACGAACGTGAGCAGACTTTGAATCAGATACTTATTGAAATGGACGGTTTTGATCCCAGGACCGATGTTATTGTCCTTGCTGCAACAAACAGACCGGACATGCTGGATCCTGCTTTGATACGTGCAGGACGTTTTGACCGTAACATTAATATCCCATTGCCTGACCTTAAAGACCGTGAAGAAATTATAAAGATACATATGAGAGGAAAACCGTTCTCTGAAGATGTCAATCTGGAACGTATCGCCCGCAAGACGGTTGGTTTTAGTGGAGCCGATATTGAGAACATGCTGAACGAAGCTGCGATCCTTGCCGCCCGTGGAAACAAAGAAATGCTGCATTCCGAAGATATTGAGGAAGCTGCGCTTAAAGTTACTATGGGGGCTGAAAGAAAAACTCTTCAGACAGAAGAAGAGCGGCGCCTGACTGCATACCACGAAGCAGGGCACGCCTTGGTCGCATCATCGGTTCCTGACATGGACCCGGTTTACAGAGTTTCTATTGTAGCTAGAGGAGGTTCACTTGGGCACACCAGCTTCCCTCCCGAGCGGGATAGGTACAACGAAACAAAGACTCGTTTGTTATCCATACTCGCTACTATGCTTGGAGGTAGGGCTGCCGAAGAAATTGTATATGATGAAATGACCATTGGAGCGGCCGATGATCTGGATAAGGCATCAAAGCTGGCACGCAAAATGGTAGCTTCTTATGGGATGAGTCCGCTTGGGCCTGTGTCATTTGAAGGAAAAGAAGGCAATCCGTGGGTAGCACGCGAGATGGGTGAAACGGGGTACAGTCAGGAAATGGCGGCAAAGGTAGACAACGAAATCAAAAACCTCATAGATGAAGCTCATATAAAAGCAAAAAGAATTCTTATAGAAAAAAGGGAGATTCTGGACCGGATTTCTCAAAGATTGTTGGAAAAAGAAACGATAGATAAAGACGAGTATGACGGTATCTTAAGCGCCCGTGCCGACAGCTTCGCTGATACTTCCGAATCCGTCACGGTGGAGTAATACTGCCAAACCCTTGTTGATCTCCCCAACAACCTGTGGTCCCCCAAATATCAAACCTGTTATCATTTGTATAATGTTTGCTCCTGCCCTAATTTTTGTATATGCATCTTCGGCATTGAATATGCCTCCGGCACCAACAATCACTACGTCTTTTCCATATTTTTGCCTGGTGTGTCTAATAAGTCGGTTGGAGTTTTCGAACGTAGGTTTTCCGCTGAAATTACCTTTTAGTCCTTTGAATTTTTCTATTTCTTTTTGATCGAATACCGGATTGTTTCTGTCTTTTACAAGATTGGAAAAAATAAAACCGTTTATGCTGTGTTCTATTGCAGTTTGTACAATTTCCCATGCTTTTTCCACGGATACTTCATTTGGCATTTTAATAAAAAACGGCTGTCTTACGTCAAGATCCTTTATTCTGGAGAGAAGAGAGGAAAAGTTTTTCCTGTCGACAAAGCTTTCCGTCATTGCGGTATTGGGGCAGCTGATGTTTATTTCAAAATATTTTACATAATCTCTGTCTTTAAATATATTTAAAGTGGAAATATAATCTGCTATGGCTTTTTCTATCGTATCCACATCGCAGATGTTCGAACTGCCTACGCTCACCCCTACGATGTTATCGTTTAAACCCTTGCTATCCATGCGTTTGGCAATAACTTCCGCTCCGTCTGATTTAAACCCTTTATTAACGAACAACGATTTTGAATTTGGCAGTCTTCCGAGCCTGGGTGGCGTGTTGCCCTCATAAGAATGGTATGACACTGTTCCTACGGTGTTAAATCCGAATCCCACTTCTTTCATCACCTTTGAAACGTGGCCGTCATAATCATAGCCTGCTGAGAGGCCGAGGGGGTTATTGAACTCTATGCCGAAGATATTTTGTTTGAGGATAGGGTCTTCATAAGATAGAAAAACCTTAGTCAATTTTCTTGTTATTGCATTAGACCCAAGCACGCTTCCCATCCGCACTGTTCTGTCGTGAACACGCTCCGGATCCTGTGTAAAAAACACGGGTTTCATAACGTATCGATAGTAATTTCTAATTAACGGCGTGGCAAACATACCCAGATATTCTACTAAATAAAATGGATATGGTACAGATTAGTTACCTTATCGCCACGGAACTGGCGCGTAGCAGGGCTGGCCTGCGCTGGCAACCCCTGCGAGCAGGCATCATCACCCAGGGCGCGCCACCAGGCAGGTGTGAATTGGTATTGGGTATCCTGTGCCGACTAGGGCACGTCCGCAGGGTCTATGACGTGATTTGGGCCGAGAATAGCCTTTATGACGCCCTAGCAAACTGGGAAAAGAAGAATATACCGCAGTTTTGAGTTAATCATCATAAAATACCCTTAGTTACTTGCTAACCAGGGGTATTTACTTGTCATACCGGTGTGACAAGTGAAAATCCAACAAATAGAAAGGGGTAAAAAATGGAAGCATTGCGCATTGACATATGTCTAAAGGGAACAGAGGAATTTAGAATTTACAGTACAGGGGATTTCCAGGATGGCGACTTTGCTTCCAATACTGAGGCTATCAAAAAGTGCCTTGACCGATGCCGTAACGATCCCAATGGCTACCTGATGATAATGGGTGATATCCAAAACTTTATGAGGCCCAAAGTAAGGGGCAGGATAGAGTCTATCTTGGCTGATGACCCCAATTCAAGGGATGAGTTTGATCAAAACATCTTAAAAACCGTGGATGACTGTATTAAAAAATTCAACCTAGATGATCCAAATCTTAAAAAGATTGGCTTTTTAGAGGGACACCATTACGCAAATTCCAGGCTTGGGTTGTTTACTACAACTCAATATATGTGCAGTAAAGTAAAAGCTCAATATCTAGGGTTTTTTTGTTGGGTGCAAATCATCGTAGAACAGAAATTTCCCGGTGGCAACCGAAGCGGTTATGTCTTAAATGTCGGTGCGACTCATGGATGCGGCGGGGGAAAGTCGTCAATGACAACAGCTATCCGCAAGATGGAGGAAACTATCAAAAACTGGGATGTTAATATCTTGCTTAGAGGACACTCCAACGATCTGGAGGGTGGATTTACAAACCCTATCATGAGAGCAACAACGCGAACCAATAGCCCCTTACATATCTATCCAAGCCCACGGTTGATTGTGAACTGCGGAGGTTATACCCAGGGATATCAGATCGGTAAGACTCATTATTCTGAGTTGGGACAGATGTCTCCACAGCAGATAGGGTATGTTATAGTCCATGTTAAAATAGAGAAACATCCTCACTCTAAAGAAGGAAGGAAGTCAGCTTACCTTACATATTGGCCAGAACCAATACCATTGTAAATTACATTAAGAAATAGCGCTTATAAATTTATCAATAAAATGGTTTTTTATTAAATATCTTGAGGTTTTATTCTTAATCCTAATTACTCTTTTTACCATGCCAGTATTTATTATCTCATTATCACGTCTTTTATCTTTGTCTACCCTTTCATCGTGCCATTTTCCATCTAATTCTAATACTATTTTAGTAGCAGGAAACCAAAAATCTACAATGGCATACCAGGAATCCAATTTGATTATTCTTTGAAATTGGAAATTTATATTTTTCTCTTTAAGAACTCTTAATAAATCCCTTTCCGCCCAGGCGGGGTTTAATCGCATTTTTCTTTGAAATTCACGCACCCTTGTCGGGAATTTATTTTTTTTCTTTTTTATTTTTCGGGAATTTTTCTTGCGGGTAAAAAAATGTGTCTTTCTTTTTTCGAG
>Ga0075570_117_pt1 | contig 49747 bp, 40 predicted proteins | sample RifGroA1_FD_68156 | JGI IMG/M metagenome (GOLD analysis project Ga0075570, IMG submission 68156) | candidate division WWE3 bacterium GW2011_GWA1_41_8
CCTCTTTTAGGGGTTGGATGGTAGGGGAGCATTGATGTCTGCCATGAAGGTGTATCGCGAGGTATGCTGGAGCGTCATCAAGTGAGAATGCTAGCATGAGTAACGAGAGGAAGGTGAAAACCCTTCCCGCCAAAAGTCTAAGGGTTCCTCCGCAATGCCAGTCAACGGAGGGTTAGTCGACCCTAAGGTGAGGCCGAAAGGCGTAGCCGATGGATAGCAGGTTAATATTCCTGCACTACCGTAAGATCGTTCGACCAATGGAGGGACGGAGACCGATGAACTGAGCCCATTATGGATTTGGGTCCAGAAGGCAAGTCAGTCCGTGTAGGAAAATCCGCACGGGCGTTTATACGAGCCGGTGGATAGGCCCCTAAAAAGGCCGATTCAGTCTCATTGGACTTCCGAGAAAAGCTTCTAGGGAGATCTTACGTGTATTCGTACCGCAATCCGACACAGGTAGACGGGTAGAGAATACCAAGGTGAACGAGAGAATCATGGTTGAGGAACTAGGCAAATTACGTCCGTAACTTAGGGAAAAGGACGCCCTGCGCGAGCAGGGGGCACAGAAATGGCTCAAGCGACTGTTTAACAAAAACACAGGTCTCTGCTCAACTCGTAAGAGGAAGTATAGGGGCCGACGCGTGCCCAGTGCCCGTAAGTTAAATCTGGAGGTGATTTCCATCTTGTATGGAATGAGCTTTCGGTACAAGCTCGGGTGAACGGCAGCAGTAACTATAACTGTTCTATGGTAGCGTAATCCCTTGCCGGGTAAGTTCCGGCCTGCACGAAACGCGTAACGACTTGAGCGCTCTCTTAATCATGAACTCGGTGAAATTGAACTACCGGTGAAGATGCCGGTTACTCGTTGTTGGACAAAAAGACCCCGTGGAGCTTCACTGCAGCTTGGCATTGGTAAGTGATGTCAACTGTGTAGCGTAGGAGGGAGTTTGGGCTTAAAACCCCAAACGTCAATGAAACACCTCTCTGTTGATATTGTGAACCTAACTGTGTGCCGTAATCCGGCATGAGGACAATGTCTGGCAGGCAGTTTAACTGGGGCGGTTTCCTGCTAAAGGGTAACGCAGGAGCTCAAAGGTTCCCTTGGTGCCGATGGAAATGGCACTGTAAGTGTAAAGACATATGGGAGCTTTACTGTGAGACCTACAAGTCGAGCAGTTACGAAAGTAGGACTTAGTGATCTTCCGAGTGCTTATTGGTAAGCCCGGAACTTAACGGATAAAAGTTACCCCGGGGATAACAGGCTGATCTTGCCCGAGCGTCCACAGCGGCGGCAAGGTTTGGCACCTTAGACATACATCAAGGGGTGCTGCGAAACTAATTTCGTACCAAAAATTCGGCTAATAACGGTGAACTCCAAATGTACATTGTGATAATATTTGTACATGGAGAATACCGTGGGAAGTCTAACGGATGTCCAAAGGTCAATAGTAATAGGTAAACTACTTGGAGACGGTTCTCTTAGGAAAAAAGCTAACACACTCTTGGAAATAAACCATTCATACAAACAAAAGGATTATGTCTTTTGGCTATATGATGTATTTAGAGAGCATGTTTTGACTCCTCCTAAGTTAAGAGTCTCTGGAATTAAAAGGTTTTCCTACAGGTTTACAACTCGAAGTTTATCGGATCTAAACTCTTTCTATAAAGAGTTTTATCCAAATAACGGAACTAAGATTGTTTCCAAAACACTAAAACTGGATCCACTTAGCTTAGCTATTTGGTTTATGGATGACGGTTCTAAAACAAGAACGTCTGTTTATTTGAACACCCAACAGTTTTGTATTGAGGATCAACAATTGTTATTAGTGAAGTTAAAAGAACTTGGGATTGTCGCATCGCTAAACAAAGATAAATCCTATTTTAGGATACGTTTGGCGGGAAGTTCGGTGAATACATTCACCGAATATGTTAAACCTAATCTATTACCCTCTATGGAATATAAACTTCCGTGATGACCCCGTATCGACTGATCCCGAAAGGGTGAGATAGAAGGTACCTGATAATCAGGAAAATATACTTCTATCATACGCCGACTCCTACTCTTAGCCGTATGGCTAGGACAAGAGGAAGAAGATATAGTCAGTGCAGTCTAGAGATAGATTGATGAACATGCGATGTCGTCTCGTCACATCCTGGGGCTGAAGTAGGTCCCAAGGGTCCGGCTGTTCGCCGGTTAAAGTGGCGCGTTAGATGGGTTCAGAGCGTCGTGAGACAGCTCGGTCTCTTTCCACAACGAGCGTTTGGGTTCTGAGGGAATTTGTTCCTAGTACGAGAGGACCGGAATGAACAAACCTCTGGTGTACCAGTTGTTCCGCCAGGAGCATCGCTGGGTAGCTACGTTTGGTCGGGATAAGCGCTGAAAGCATCTAAGCACGAAGCCCATCCCAAGATAAGAACCCTTCCGCGCAAGCGGACGCACCTCCTGGGAGATCACCAGGTTGATAGGCCACAGGTGTACGCATAGTAATGTGTTTAGCCAAGTGGTACTAATGGTTGCGCATCTTTTTTGTGAAGCTTATGGCCTAAAGGCCAAAGCTTCCTTCCTTACGGAAGTAATCTTGACCGATTACAAGTTTTCTAGTTCGTTCTGTTCAGTTTCTAGTGTACAAATATTAGGGGTATCACCTCGGTGGTGATAGCGGTAGGGACCCACCTCTTTCCATTCCGAACAGAGAAGTTAAACCTACCAGCGCCGAAAATACTGCTTCAGCGGGAAGATAGGTCATCGCCGGGGTGATGCCTCTAAATTTTAATAATTGTATTTAATTACCCTATAATATATAATCCCGATATTGTTGCCGAACCTTTCAATATCATGATGTGAGCTTATCTAAATAGCAGATGTTGACGAACTGAAGGATTGACAGATTTCATAATCTGAGTAGGTAAAGCAAAAACCAAACTAATGAGGGAGGGATGCGTAACATCCTGAAGGAGAGGATTATGTCTGTTATTAATTTGAAGAGGGCAAAAGTTGGCGAGAACTTTAGGTTAGGTGGGGATTTACTGGTTTTTGGTAAACACTCTTCCGAACACTATAACCGCATTGTGGAATGGCTCGAGTCTGGAGATCCTGATCTTACTCTTACAGAATTAGGACCGGAAAGGATCAGCATCTTTGATACTAGTCTACGTCAGCACTTTGTTCCATGGATATTAATTTTGCGGATTTTCGCACCTAGTGATGTTAATAAGTTTGATGCAACGGAAATGCAAAGCGTGTTACATAGCATTGATTAAAAGAATCCGTAGTCAATAACATTTTTACCTGTAGCGTATCCCGGTTTTCCCGTGGTACGCTTTTTTTTGTTACAGTTACCTGTTATAATCCCTTAGCTTTAAGCAAAAAGCTGTATTTTGGAACCGCTTTGTTTTGCATTTTGTTCAACCGGTTCTCATGTATTTATTTAACCAAAATGTGATGGTTCGATTCACTTTTGAAACACGACCACAAGCAAAGCTTGTGCTTCGTGTTGAGAAAGAGAAGCGAACATGTATATGGCTAAAGCTAAAAAAATAAACAATGAGAAATCCCTGATGCTCAAACTGTTGGAGCAAAAAGGAATGGAGATCAAACAGTATTTTCCCGGAGATCTAGTCGATGGGGTAGTAGTTAGTGTAACTCACGGAGAATTATTACTCGATGTGGGTGCAAAATCGGAAGGTATTATAACCGGTGTGGAACTTGGTGAGGATAAGTCCTACAAGAACCTCAAACCGGGCGACTCGGTCCTTTCGCAGGTAGTCCAGGCAGAGAACGATCAGGGTTATATCGTACTTTCGTTAAGACGCGCGGAAAAAGACAGAAGGTGGTACGACATTGACGCCGCTTTCAAAGAAGGCTCAGTGCTCGAAGCGACAGTTTTGGAATACAACAAGGGCGGTTTACTGGCCGATTGTCTTGGTTTAAGAGGATTTATCCCCCTTTCTCATTTAGACAGAGTACATTTTGCAAACGATATCGCAAAATTTGCCGCAGGTAGCGAAACAGAGCTTAAAAATTCCTTAAAAGTATTATCCGGCAAACAATTAAAAGTAAAAGTTATAGAACTTGATAAGGAAAAGAACCGTTTGGTCCTTTCGGAAAAAGACGCGCTTTCTACTTACAGTGATGAGGCCAGACAGGAAAAACTTGCCCAAATCACGGATGGTGATATATTGGAAGGCATAGTCACCGGTATCATGCCGTTTGGTGTGTTCGTTGATCTTGACGGTGTAGAAGGGTTAGTTCATATCAGCGAGATCGCCTGGGAGAAAGTAAGTCATCCTTCTGCTTATTTCAAAGTCGGAGAGACGGTAAAAGTGAAAGTTCTTGGGGTCGATGACGGTTCCGGCAAACTTGCTTTGAGCGTAAAAAGGCTTACTGACAATCCTTGGGATCAGGTTGAAGAAAAATATCCGGTCGGCAAGAAGGTTAAGGGAACTGTCAGCAAGATCGTCCCTTTCGGTGCGTTTGTAAACCTGGAAAAGGGTTTGGACGGTCTGGTACACGTATCGGAAACCAGCGGCCCGCTTGAAGAAGGTCAGGAGATCGAGGTTGTTGTAACTCAGGTAGATGCCTCGAACCAGAAACTTGCTTTAAGTGTCAGACAGCTTGAGTAATAACTGTGATAAATAATAGCGGTCACTAGTAATAAAACTATGTCAGTAGAAAAACTCACGGAAAGGGCTAAGGAGATCATTCTAAAGGTTCCGGAACATGACAGTGTGCTGTCAGGGGAGCTTCTGGTTGCACTTAATGATTCATCCGGCATGAGTTCGATTCTCCTGCAGCTTTTTCCTAAACTAAAAGTAAACAAAAAGGTGGAGATAGATGTGGAAGCCTTTATAAAAGAGGCGTACTACCAGGCGCTTAGGCTGGAACACTCATACGTAGGTACTGAACATCTATTGCTATCACTATTAAAACTTAGCTCATCCGATTCTTACGATAACGTAAAAACGGAGCTTGCTAAAATGAACATTTTTCCCAACGCAGTTAAATCTTTTGAAAAAAGCAAACGTACCCCATACTTGGACGCATTCGGCGTTAATTTGAACCACAAACTTTTCAAAGAAATGGACAGGCCTTTGCTGGCAAGGAATGAGTACGAAACTATGGTTACCATTCTTTTGCAGAGGAATAATTCAAATCCCCTCCTGGTAGGGGAAAAAGGTGTTGGTAAGAACTCTATTGTTCAGTTGTTGGCTCAAAATGTTAATTATCTGGATGTTCCGCCTCCTTTGGTAGGTTTTCAGGTGATAGAGTTTGATCTTTTAGCTTTCATGACGAATGCTTTTAATAAGAACAGCCTGGAAATGGTTCTTGGTAGCCTTGTGGAGGAGTTGCGTTCGATGGAGCGTGTAGTTCTAAGCATAAAAAACTTCCAGAACATATTTTTTGCCACCAGCACGGGTTTCACCGTACCAATGTTCTATTCTATGTTCAAATCCAGCTTAGAGACCGCCAATATAAGGTATATTGCCACAATGACCTCGTCACTATACGACAAGATCGTGGCTGAGAACGAGCACGTTCTTGAAGGAATGAGTACTATCGACGTTTCGGAACCAAGGGAAGAACTGACTAAAGAGATACTAAGATTGAACGCGGTTTACCTGGGTAGGTTCCATAACGTGGAAATACCGGGCGAAGTAATAAACTATGTCTATAGAAAAGCCAAAGATGAGATAAAGGATATAAGATTCCCTCAGAAAGGCCTTGATCTGCTTGACCAGGCATGTTCCCGTGTAATACTCAAGAATCGAATTGTTCCGGAAAGCTACAAAAGCCTGGTAGATAAGACATTTTTAGTCGCGCAATCATTGGATAAGAGTCTTGACCGGGGAGATTATAAAGGTGCTTTACGGACGAGAAGCAAACTACGCAGAATGGAAGATAATCTCGTTGAAGAAGAGAAGAACATTTTTTACGGGGGAAATCTTAGGTTAACTACTTTAGAGGTGGACGAAGCTCTCAAAGATTATGGTGTGGAGAAGGAAAAGATAATTGTTGACGATAAGATAGGTTCATTAGCTAATCTATCAAAAAGGATAAAAAAACAGATCGTTGGGCAGGATGAAGCGGTCGACACAGTGGTTAAAAGTTTAATACGGGCGAAACTGGGACTCCGTTCCAAAAAGAGGCCTGTCGGTAACTTCCTGTTCCTTGGTCCTACCGGTGTAGGTAAGACGGAACTGGCAAAAGTCCTTGCTGAGAGCGCATTCACACACAAAGATAGCGCTCTAATAAGGCTGGATATGAGCGATTTTGCCGAAAAACATACGGTTGCAAGGCTTGTAGGTGCACCTCCCGGATATGTCGGCTACGGTGAGGGTGGGGAACTTACTCAGAAGATAGAAGTACAGCCTGAGAGTGTGGTTTTGTTCGATGAAATTGAAAAGGCCCACCCGGATGTAATGAATATACTCCTCCAAATTATGGAGGAAGGTGAGCTGAGCGATGCAAAAGGGAACACATTTGAATTTAGTAAGGCCATCATTATACTTACCAGCAATCTGGGTACTGAATTCATTCACCGTCCGGGGATAGGTTTTGATGAAACGATTATCGATGATTCCAAATTAGAAGGACGGTTAAAGGATAATCTGAAAAAGATACTTAAACCGGAACTTATCAACAGGTTTGATGAAGTAATTGTATTCAAGCGGTTGAGCCAAGAAGAGCAAATGAGAGTATTAGAGTTACTCATTAAAGAGGTAACTTTGAGTTTGGCAAAACAAAACATCACATTGAAAGTATCCGGAAGTGTTAATAAGGTGTTACTAAACAAAGGATACTCGACAGAGTACGGTGCAAGAGCCTTGAGAAGGGTAGTTGAGAAAGAACTTTTAGATCGTATAGCGGAATTACTGATCAAATCAGAGACTAAGAAACACCTGTTGAACAAGAATAGGGAACCAATGCACCTGAACGTGAAAGCATTAAAGGGTGACATCCGGGCCGAACTTATCTGAAAATCTTAGCTTGGTATGTGATGTAATGTCGACATCATCCCCGCTCTCATCATACTAAAAAATATCGCCAGTGAGCCAAAACTAAGGTATTATGTATCTATGCCTAAACAAAGGACTTTATATGTTTGTCAGAGTTGCGGTTACGAAACATCCCAGTGGATAGGTCAGTGTTTATCCTGTCACGAGTGGAATACACTAGTAGAAACAGTCGTTGCCAAGGCTTCCTCATCCGGGGTAGGAAAAAGAGCAACCTCCACCGTAACGGTTAATCCATTACCACTATCCCAAGTATCAGCCAGCTCCGCAAAAAGGATCTCTTCCGGGATAAATGAGTTCGATCGTGTGCTTGGCGGCGGGTTTGTACCCGGTCAGGTAATCCTTTTGGCAGGTGAGCCTGGTGTGGGGAAGAGTACAATATTAACTCAAATAGCCAGAAATATGGAAAAATCTATGGTATTGTACATCTCGGGAGAGGAGAACCCGGAACAGGTAAAGATACGTGCGGATAGGATGAACTATTCCGCTGAAAATTTATTAATGCTCACGGAAACGAATGTAGATATTGCTATCTCGGTAATGGAGAGTAGGAAAGACCTTGGTCTGATAATAGTGGACTCCATCCAAACAATGTTTTCGGATGATCTTATGGGAATAGCCGGTTCGGTAGGGCAGGTACGGGGAAGCGCTCAAAAACTGACAACAGTGGCAAAAAGAATGTCCGTTCCTATTATAATAGTGGGTCATGTAACAAAAGAGGGAACGGTAGCCGGTCCAAAAGTGTTGGAACACATAGTAGATACGGTGTTATACCTTGAAGGAGACACACAGCATATGTTCCGCGTGTTAAAAACGACAAAAAACCGCTTTGGACCTGTTTCAGAGATAGGGATCTTTGAGATGGATGAGGGAGGTATGACAGAGGTAGCCAATCCCTCCAAAATGTTCCTGAGCCAAAAACTCGAGAAAACGGCAGGTTCCTGTGTTACGGTTGTCATGGAAGGCAACAGACCGATGCTTTTTGAGATCCAAGCCCTGACCGTTAGAACTTCTTTTGGCTATCCGAGAAGAACAACGAGCGGTTTTAATGCTAACCGTCTGCTAGTGCTAATTGCCATACTGGAAAAAACAGGCGGCTTGAACCTGCAGAACCATGACGTTTACCTTAACGTAGCAGGAGGTTACAAGGTAAATGAGTATGCATGTGACCTTGCTGTTTGTTTGGCCATAGCCTCGTCCTTGAAGGATAAACCCGTGCCTGATCAGGTCAGTGAAAAAAGCTATAGATAGAGTATTATAGGTAGAACTTTAAAAGAGTATTTATGTATAACCAGGCAATAACGATAGATGTTTTAATGTGGATACTGATCATACTGCTGTTGATATTGGCGGTTTTAAAGACATTTCCTTACATAAAAGATTGGGCTGAGAAGTTCATGTTCAATGCTATAAACCAGATAGTAAACAACTTTTGGGAACAGCAAAGCAAAAAAATCCAGGACGCACAGAAGACACGTAGTAAGAAAAAAAGGGAAGATAACGACAAAAAGAACAAGGAAAGACTTGGTGAGGGCATTTTGATCGACACATCCGTACTTATAGACGGGAGGATCTTGGATATTGTTAAAACAGGATTTTTGGACGATACACTGATCATTCCAAAAGGTGTTTTGGACGAACTCCATTTGATCTCAGACAGTGAGGACAGGCTGAAGAGAGAAAAGGGTAGAAGGGGTTTGGATATGGTTAAGGAATTAAAAAGTGCCTCAAAAGTCATCATTTTTAACCAGAAAGCCGGTTCTAACGCTGTAGACAAGGAACTGATGAACTTAGCCAAGAAGTTTAGGATAAGACTTATGACGCTGGACTTTAACTTAAATAAGGTCGCCTCTGTGTCGGGAGTCAAAGTTCTGAACATAAACGAACTGGTGAACGCCGTAAAAACCGTGGTTCTTCCCGGCGAAGTGCTCAGCGTTAAGATAGTTCAGGAAGGCAAGGAGAAAAAACAGGGGGTGGGGTATATGGCAGACGGCACTATGATAGTGGTAGAAGGTGCCAGGGAGATGGTAGGGAATGAAGTTGAGGCTAAAGTATCACGTGTTATCCAGACGAATGCGGGGAAGATGATTTTTTGTTCTGTTACACCTTCAAATTAAAACTCCTAGGCTTTTTAGAACTTATATACTCTTTTTCTCACACCGTTCGAAAATAAAAAACGCTCCAAGTGGAGCGACTTAGAAGCGTCAACCTCAGGGCGTTTTTTATATAAGTCCACGCTTCTGGACAGGAGAAGCAGGAAAGTAAGTTAAGGGTAGTGTATATTACACCTTTTAACAAGCGATGTAGGTTAGATACTTTGCCAACTCTTATTATAATGTCAGCATAAAACATATAATATTATGATATATGTTATACCTTTGGAGGGCTCTGTGACGTGGTTAACAGTTGAGAATTTTGAGTGTTAAAGTGGTATGTTTACGTATGTGTGGAACGATATTTTGAATTTTGGAAACGCCCGGATTTATACTACCCCATAGTGTTGACAAATATGACTGATTGTAGTATCATTCGCCACGTAAAGAGTTTCATTTTCCCCTGACACATATAAATAAATTCAGTGTTGCCTTGCCTGATATTAAGTAGCAAGGTATACGCACTTTTGAAAATTTGGTGGTTAAATAGCTTCTTTCTCATGTTTGAACGGGGGATAATTATCACCTTATGGCAACTTGTTTATAACCTTGTGGTTGTAGGCAGTTTGCCATAATGGCGAATTTGTCTAGAAAACTCGATATCAACTATGTGAAAGGAGTAAGAAATGCCTATTGTTCAACCGCAACCCGTGTCTTTGGGGAATATGACCTTACCCCAGGCTATTGCCGTGGCTGAAATCTTGGCCGTGACCAATCAGGAAAAGGCCAAGGTGAAGGCTGCAAAAGACGCTAACAACCCCAACGAGAAGATTCGTCTTTGGGAAGAGTTGGAAGCGATGGCTTCCGGCGAGCTGCTGGAATTTGTCCAGCGCTATGAGATCGAACGCCCGGTTACTGACCTTGCAGCGATTGTTGCTAATGTGGTTGGTAACGCTCCGGCTGTTGATCCGGTCACGCCGACTGAACCGACATCCGTCGCGAACCTGGCGCAGCCTCAGGCACCTGTACGTCCCGTACGCCTGCAACTGACTGAGCAGCAAGCTCTCGCGTTGGGTGCGCGTAAAGTCCAGCGCCTCTTTACCGAGGAGTGGGTTGTTGACACCAACAATCCCGCTGTCGTCGCTGAATTGGCACGACTCGGGAGACATCCGGCGTAAGTTTTATTATCCAGATTATTAGAAACAGAAATCAAGGAGGTACAAAATGATTGTACGTCGAACTTGGAGTATTGGACGAATCCTGGCCGCCATCTTAGTGGTTATGGCTCTTGTCTCATGTGTCCTGCTAATCGCAGGTTACGGTGTGTGGACAAGGGCGAAGGCTCAGGATGGTGGGACGGAAGTGGTGAATGTTACCGAAACCCCGGCACCGCCCGTCGAAACCGAAGCGCCTGCTTCTACAGAGGCACCGCCTGCACCGGACGCAACGGAAGCTCCCGAGGTGACCGAACCGGCAGAAGCATCCGCTCTGGCCCCGGGGTTTGACTTCAAGTCCCTGGACGGATCACAGAACGTTCGCAACGATCATTCATTCCCCACCAACCTGGCGCTTCGCGTCACGGTTCTCGATGGAGGGGATACTGGTGTGGGAGCTGCGTACTTTACGCACGCTCAAAAACACTTGACGATCTCGCGCATGATCTGTGACGACATCTGCACGAAAGTTGTGTTCTACCCGGCTGGCGGCGACCCTGTCGTTCTTCTCGACCGCGAAACCGAAACAGATCTGTTCGAAATGATCTGGATTGGCGGTCCTGACGGCGTAGAGCTAAGTGCGGATGAGGGACTCGTTCTTCAGTCCCGTGGCGTTGAACTTTCCGGCGAGCAGCTGATGCAGAACCGATACGGGGTTTTCCTCGGCGACGTTCCGGCCGACTCGTACCTGCTTGTCCATTATCAGGATGATGAAACACTGCAGGTTAACAAAGGGCCTACTGTGTCGCTCACAAAGGACACCGATCCCTTAACCGTTGACCTTGCAGGAAATCGGCTCGAGAGTTGGACCTTCACCCCTGAGGGTTACGGCGAGTAGAACCAAACCACCAAAGCTTTACCATGCGCGTAATTGACTGTCTTCGGACGATCTCTTACGCGCTCTTTTTTTAGTTTCTCTTTTGCTCTCAGCCTTAGCACAAAGCAGTAAGCAAAAGGGAACCTGAAAAAAGGACGTTACTTATAAATTTCATAAAACATTCTATTTAATATAGAATTTCTATAAGGAAAATATGAAAAAAGATAAACTGTCCATCGTTATTCCTGCCAAGAACGAAGAAAAGAGGATAGCACGAACTTTGAGCCTTTACGGTTCATATTTTGACGCCCGCAAAGACCAACTGGACACAGAAATAATAGTAGTTGTTAACAATTCCACCGACCGGACCGGCAGTATCGTTGATGAATATGCAGGAAAATATCCCTTTATCAGAAAAATTGAAACTTACTATGCCGCAGGCAAAGGAGGCTCCGTTTCACTGGGTTTTAAGGAAGCGGATGGGGATTATATCGGGTTTGTGGATGCGGACGGTGCTATTCCTGCAAGCGAATTATATAAACTTTACGAGTTTTTGGATGAAACTCCCTGGCTGGATGGGGTAACAGGGGTCCGTGAGAAGAGTTCTATGAAAATGAGCCTTAAAAGGCGAATAATCAGCCGTTTTTTCAATACACACGTAAGATTTCTGTTCAAGATCCCTTATACCGACACCCAATGTGGAGCTAAGATCTTTAAAAAAGCTGCGGCAAAGTCCATTGCAAAGAAGCTTTCAAATACAGGCTGGGCTTTTGATGTAAATCTTTTGTTGGTGGCTAAGTACCTGAACTTCAGGATTATGGAATTTCCGGTGGAGTGGTCCGAGAAAGAGGGTTCAAAATTCTCAATGGGGGAGGCGTTCGTTCAGGTGCCTTTGGAACTTTACAGCCTTAAGTTACTTGAAATATCCCATACCCTAAACACAGCAATCTCAGGCTTTTTAAATAAAGAGCCGGTTTCCGGTATAGGAACGGTGTCAGTGGAAAAAGGTGCCAGGAACATACTAATATTCTCCTGGCGCGACATTAAGAACCCCGAAATGGGAGGGTCGGAGGTTTATGTTCATGAAGTAGCAAAGAGGCTGGCAAAGAACCATAATGTCACTCTTTTTACCTCTCAGTCGGGCAACCTAAGCCCTCAGGACGAGATAGATGGTGTACGGATAATCCGAAGGGGGAACTTCGTTACCGTCTATTTTTGGGCCTTTCTGCACTATATTCTTTATCTTGAGAACGAAACGGATTTTATTATAGATGTTGAGAACGGCATTCCTTTCTTCACAACTTTATATTCGAAGAAACCCAAGCTAATGATCCTGCACCATGTCCACAAGAACCAGTGGTTCAAGCAGTTCAACCCTGTCATTGCTATTGTCGGATATATTATTGAATCGTTCATTATGCCGATCAGCTATCGTAAAGTGCCTGTTGTGACCGTTTCTCCTTCAAGCCTTCAAGAGTTAAAAAAGATCGGTTTCAATGACAAACGGACGTATATAGCTTATAACTCGATACCACCCAGAATAGGGACTAAATTTAACGAGTCGGAAACACCATTAATGGTATATGTAGGCCGTGTTAAAGCCTATAAACGCCTTGATATCGCAATTAACTCGCTTCCGTATTTGATCAAGCAATTTTCCAAGGTTCGAATGGTGATAGCAGGAACTGGAGATGACGTAGATAGATTGAAACTTCTGGCTAAAAAACTCAAGGTAGAAAAATATGTGGAATTTCTCGGATTTATTTCCGAGAAGAAAAAATGGGAAATTTTAGACAAAGGCTGGGTGTTTGTCATGCCCTCCATGAAAGAAGGGTGGGGTATAACAATTGTTGAGGCGGCTGCATGCGGAACACCTTCTGTAGGGTTTAACGTTGCCGGTGTACGTGACTCTATTAAGAACGGTACCACGGGACTTTTGTCGGAGGACGAACAGGATTTCCGTGAAAAAGTGCAAATCCTTATAGATAACCCCAAATTACGTGAAGCTATGAAACAAAACAGCGTTAAATGGGCAAAAATGTTCTCTTGGGAGACTACCGCCCGCACCTTTGAGACTATTATCGACCTTTATTCAGGGAACAAAGGCCTTCTCAGCGATAAGACCTACCCATGGGATTTGGACCTTCGGACCGAAACTCTTACAAGTTTGGCTTCTATTAAGTAGAACACCAGACCTCCTAAGGTTAACAAGCTTACTATTGAACCAAAGTAAAAGTATCTTTGAGGTTTATACTCTATAACATAATCTCCGTCTGTTAATTCCGGTATTTCCCATCCGTTGACATACCCATTGATCACTACAGGCTCCTGCTCCAGTCCCACAAGCTCCCAGTTCTTATTAAAAGGTTTGGCAAAGGAAACCACACCCGTAGCCGCTCCCGCGCCTCGGACGTTGAACTCATACCGCGTTGGGTTTATTTGTTTTACAGTTATATCCGGGTAAATACGTGTGAAATCAGGCTCTCTATCCATACCGGAATTTACGGTTCTGACACCGCCAAGAAGCTGCGAATACTCGCTAGTCTCAAGGATCAGCAGCGCATTGACGGCATTAAAGCCTGTATAATTTATCAACTCAAACTCCGTTCCGCCGTTAACATTGTTAAGCTTGCCAAGTTCCACCCATTTAAACCGGTCTTTTTCGGTTTCTCCGGTATTATACTCAAACGTTGTCTGTCCGATCCTTAACCCCATCCTTCCGCCTATCTTACTCACTAATACACGGGCGAGAACATAACATTCCCTGTCGCATTGAACATCCTGTTTAAACGAGAGCGATGGGGCGGCCACATGTTCACTGATATCTCTTACCGCAACGTCGTAAAGGTCGTAGTCATAGTTAAGTTGCTGGTCCGACAATGACCAGATACTAAAATCCGCATATTTGGATCCTTCGGGAATCTTTACTATACCGTCAATATTGTTTCTTTCATTGGGATAAATAAACACAGTACCGGTAACATTTTCGCTTTCGTCGTATGTGTATACTTTGTAATGGGGGACAAGGGCGGGGTCTATGTTAGAACCCAAGGTTATTTCGAGCGCTTTAGTTTTTGCCACGTCGAACTTATCGCTTCTTATAATGTTCCAGTAATATTTAAAATCCTCAGGATCCGAAAGATAGTAGTAATTGCGATCTTCGTTAATCATATTGGGGTGTTTGGAAAAAGTTAGGAATATATCCTTATCTACGTTATTAAAACCACTTATTCCGCCGGTTTTTCTCCACCCGTCCCTTGCCACCACAACGCCTTCTTTGTAGTCGAACTGATTTATATCCAGCCCCAGGTTCGAAAAGAAGAACTTTGTTTCCGCATGATTTAGGTCCTCGAGTGAGCCGAGTTTCCAGTATCCGGCGTTTCCGTCATCTTTTTTAGTGGTGTGTCTGAACGGAAAAATAAATTTGTTTTCAAATCTGTCAATTACCCCGTCGATAGTGTTGTTCGGAGATAGATCATAGGATACAGGTATCAACTTAGTTTCCGAAGGTTTGTCAGTATAGTCTATGAAAGTGGTGCGTGGGTTTAAGCTAAGTTCTTTAGGGTTCTTCAATGCCTCCAACCCGTAATTAGTAGATATCTTGTACCGATAGAAGTTAACCAGCCCTGTGTATTCCTTGTTAAGGTAGACTGTAAGCAGACCTGTTTCCGATAACTTTTGCAGGGAAGTTTGCAGATCCAGGTTGCCCTCCAGATCGAAATTATCAAAAACACTTTCATCTTTTCTAATCACCAGGTACTTAACACCCACAGAATCAAGTGCTTTTCCCACGTTAATGTAATGAATGTTCCCGTTATCCATGAGGTAATTGAGGTAGTTAATAATGGAAGAATGTGTAGTGACAGCCGGTTTAGATGATATCAGATTGGAAAAAGTGTAGCGGACATCTTCATTCTTAGCCCAGAAAGGGTTTGGAACACCGGGATACCACGCAACGTTAAATTCTTCCGGATCTTGTTTGATCATTTCCGTAACCACGCGGAATTCTTCGGGTATTATCTCGGGGCTGTACCTTTTCACAAGTTCCTTGTTGAAAAAGTAGGCATTAGACACAAGCACAGCCGCTATGAGAGCCAGCGTAGGGAAGAATATCAACTTTTTCTTATATGTAAGGTATAAGACCAGGCTTATTGATAGTGAGTAGACAAAAGAAATAATCAGGCCGAACTTGTCATACTCCCTAAAAACCCACCCGAACATTTTCAGAGGTGAGTTGAACATTATATAAAAGTAGAACGTGTTCGTGAAAGAAGACGCCGTTGCCAGCAAAATTCCCGAAACAAGCAGCAACATAATAATTAATGACAGATGGTGCTTTTTCCTCAACAGATAGATTGCTGTCAAACTTAGTAGGGGAGGTACGTAAGAAAGTATGAATTGGATCGTTCTAAATTGTTCAAGATAGTACTCCTTGGGATGAACAAGCCAGTATCCCATCAACCGGATGGAATTATTGAGCGTCGCGTATCTTCCAATGAGATTAACTATCGTTTCACTAAGAATTGCATCAGGCACGGAAAGTGAAACTAGGTATGGAAGGATCCAATAGGTATTTAGCAAGATGTAGAAGACACCAAACAACAAAAGTTGCATAGTTCGAGTAACTTTTATACTCTTATCTATATATCTTCTTGATATGAAAGCTATATATATTACCGAAATAATCAATGCTTCAAACAGGACTGTGTGGGGAGTGGGGCTAAAAACCGACAAAAGTATGGCCAAAAAGATTAGTTTTTTGATCCCGGTCTTAACAGAGAACAGGTATGTGTATAAAAAGTAAAAAGTAATAGGAACACTCACCGAAGAAAAGAATAGGTAGAAGTGTACTATTCTATTAGTTGCCCAGTAGTTTAGAACGTAATAAAGCCCGCCCATAACCGCTCCAATCAGGACCGGAAGGTCGATCTTAACGTGTTTTCCATGGCTATCCTGTTCATGGCCGTCGTTTTTGTGTTTTATGAACTCCAGAAGTTTGTAGGCGACTAGTATATACGTACCAAGCGTACTGCTGATCAAGAGATAAATCTTCAGTTTTACATAAAATGAGTCATCCAGACCTGTTACAGTGAGGAGTTTGTAAGTTCCGTAAATAAAGTAGAACAGGGGAATACGTGCGGTTTCGGCCAGCGACTCACCAATGTCGTTGCTGTAGGTGTAAATGTATCTTTTGTAAAGTTCGGTTACCGTAAGGCTTTCGGTGACGTCGGTGTGGTAAATGTAGCCTTCCGGGAAAAGAATGCTCGACAGGTAAATGAGAAACCCGAGCAGTATGAACGAAATTAGGGCATAAAAGTATGATTTCCGCATCTTTATGATTTTATCACTTATTACTGTTTAGAATATAGGTCTTGAGGCATAAGTTACTGGTTTTTAGGCAAAAAAAGAAGCCTTACCCGGGGATATAATCCATGAGTAAGGCTTTAACGAGCAGTAATACTATTTGTTGCAGTCCCGAAGTTGGCTAGGGTATCGGATATTGCATTCTCAGGCCAATCTCGGTTCCGGACTCTGTGCCGTGCCAGCAAAGGATCAGGGTCTGAGACCTTACCAATGCGGGTATTCCGAATGACTCAATTTGGGTTGCGTTATCTCCCTCGGAACTGAACGTTGGAATCTCCAAGGTGCCTCCATTGAGAGTTGCATGAAGATCAGTTCCGAAGAACCACCCACTCTCAACATATGCTCCACCGGTGCCGATAAGGTTAACTTCAAAACATACTTGGCGGTTTACATCCGACCACTTTTCCGTAATTGGATTGGTGGTGTCCGCCTCGCTTATTGAAGTTTCCTTGACAACCGGTCCGGGCGAATTGGCCACAAATGCAAGGAAGATGTTTGAAGCGTCGGGGTTGGGTTCAGGCTCGGGATCTGGGTCAGGTCCTGGATCCTCGGATTTTTCCGTGTAGATGTAAATGATCCCCAACTCAGCGGTACCGTTCGTCCAGCTTGGCACGAATACCCAAACCTCGCCTTCGGTAACTTCAGCACTAAACTCAGTAATCTGAGGCGCAGCTTCGCCCTCTGCGGTGTGTGTATCTACGTTCTCACCGTTAAGGGTGAGCGGGGTTGTAAAAACATAGCCCCACATAGTTACTGTTCCGTTCTTGGCGAATGTTATCTCTAAAGCAGCTACTGAGTCTTCAGTGGTGTTCCACTTGAAGACCTTCTCTCCCGTTCCCGGTACCAGCTCCCATTTATCGGGCTCCGGCGAAGGAGTAGGTGAAGGTTCTTCGGTTGGCTCAGTGGTTGGTTCTCCGGTGGGTTCAGACTCGGTAAATGAATCCCTGATTCCGAGCTCCGTTCCGGGTGGGTTCCATGTTGGTTCCCACACAATGGACTGACCGGCCCCAACCTGGACAGTAAAAGGCTTGATTTGCGCGGCCTCCTCGCCGTCGACAAACTCCGTCGGGATTTCAGTAGCATTACCATATAGCGGCTGGTTGTAAACCCACCCACCTGTTACGGTAAATTCTCCGGTTTTGGTGAATGTTGAAACCAGGCACGCTACCCCTTCCGGGGTTGAATCCCATTTCTCGATCAATTCCCCGCCTTCTTCTGGAAGCTCGCGATAGCGACATCCGGAGTTTTCAGCGTATTGTTTGGGATTTGCTAAGTTCTGGGGCGTTACGGCCGTTTGACCGAATGCAGGCATCGCCAACAAAAAAATGGCCAACAGGCCGGCGAACGCTACGAATTTTGTAGCTTTCTTATTTGTAAAGATACTCATGGGTCCTTACCTCCTGTATCGGAATTTAGTTTGAATACTGTGATCTTTCCTAAACGATGCGTGGATTATACCCTATAGCTATGGTAAAGTCAATTATAATAGGTGTACGAAAGGTTATCTCAAAACATCACAATAAACGTGCAAACATGGTTCCAGCCATGGAAAAGGGGGAGAAAAGAGCATAAATAACGACGTTCCTATAGGCTTGACAAAACGCACATTATAGGCTATAATCCTCACAACTCAGGACCGGATAGGTTCTGATTGTATTTAATTTCCCTGCCAAAACTCCAATACGTATGTACTGCCTAGGCTTGATCTGGGTGCATATAAATTGGTAAAGGAAAACATGAAATTATTGGTAAAAAACAAAATAATAATAGCTATGTCCGCTCTTATAGTCGGAGTATTAGTTTCCGGTACCGCTTATGCGGAAGGTGATTGTGAACCTACCTACGGTGGTGGCGAAAAGTGTGTTTTCAACAAATCTTTTGAAATTGAAAAAGAGGCCAGAATCGGAGACAGCGGGGACTTTAAAGATAAGGTAACCGGGGTCGAAGAGGATGACACCGTTCACTTCAGAATTAGAATAAAGAATGTTGGGGACATAGAAGTAGATGAAATGAAATATGAAGACTTTCTTCCTGAAGAAATGGAAAGAGCGGTAGAGTTCATCATTAAGGCTAAGATCAAGGAAAGCGAGTTTGACCGTAAGAATTTTGACAAATGTATTGTCAACAAGGTTGAACTTACCTACAAAGATGACTTTGAAGGATCTGACACAGCTACTGTATGTTATTCGGAAGTAACCGATCTTCCCGAAACCGGGGCCGGTTCTACCGTAGCAGTAACCTTGCTTGGTCTTGGTTTAGCTGTAGCCGGTACTTTAAGTAAGAGAAAAATTAGCTAATAAGTATATAGTTTAAGGTTTGGGCCGGGGTTAGTAGGGTTGGGTTTGCTTGACTTACGCGACCCTACTATTCTCGGCCTGAATCACTTTTTCAGTCCCGTACTAAACAACAGTATAATTACAACAAATGAAGAGGTTTCTGATCTATACCTACATTCTCATATCATCAGTAATAATTACAGCTATTGGTTATGATTATTTTTTAAAACAAGGTCATGTCAAAGACGCGGTATCCCTAGGCACGGAAGGCGCTTCTGTTTTGGGGGCGGCTAAGATATCTGTATTTAAAGACAAAAATGTGCCTTTATACGAACGCCCGGTCCGTATGATGATTGAGTCGCTTGGCATGGACGTGCCGGTCATAGAGGTTGGTGTAGAAGAGGATGGGACAATGGAAGCTCCCAAGGACTGGTTCGACGCCGGATGGTACAGAAACAGCGCTCACGCCGGCGAACCGGGGAACATGGTTATAGCCGGCCATTACGACACAAGTTCTGGAAGCCCCGCGGCTTTTTGGCAGTTGAAAAGTATAAAAAAAGATGATACTGTTGTGGTGTTTGATAAGTTAGACCGAAGCTACACTTATCGTGTTACCGATATTATCTACATTGATATCAACGATCCCAACAAATTAAAGATTTTTGAGAGCAATAAAGATAAATCTTCGATAACCCTTATTACGTGCAGCGGCGTGTGGCTTTCGGGTGATTTAACGTACAGCAAAAGACTAGTTGTAAAAGGTGAGTTAATAAGCTAAAATGCTTGAGTTGTACTAGAGTTTTGTAGAATGAACGTCTCTGCTGAGGTGGGGAGGTAGCTCGGGGCAGTGGCTATCTCCCTTCTTTAGCAGAGAGTGTTGGGTAGAAGTAGAATAAGATAATATGGCATCTCCAAAAGAAAATCATAATAACACCGGTTCTGCAAGTACCGAATATTTTAATGGCGATACAGTGCCCGTTAGTGGGGTTCTTGAGATATTGCCCGATTACGGTATTCTAAGGCAGGAGGAAAGGATCGAGGAAAACCTTCCTAAAGACGTTTATATCAGTCAATCCCAGATTAAAAGATTTAGTTTGAGAATGGGTGATCTGATCACCGGTTATGCCAGACCCCCGAAAGAAGGGGAAAGGTATCTGTCTCTGTTAAAAGTAGAGAAAGTTGATGGTTTGGATCCTGAAGAGGCTAGAAAAAGGCCTTTGTTCTCAAAGCTTACCCCGATATTTCCGAATGAATGGATGAAGCTGGAAACTGACCCCAATGTCATATCCACGCGTCTTATAGATCTTGTATCCCCGATAGGAAAAGGCCAAAGAGCGATGATCGTTGCTCCTCCCAAAGCCGGTAAAACATGGCTTTTGAAGGATATTGCCAAAGGCATTACAACGAACTATCCGAAGACCATACTTTTGGTAGCTTTGATCGGTGAACGTCCTGAAGAAGTAACGGATATGAAAAGAAGTGTCCAGGGCGAGGTGTTCGCAAGCAACTTTGATGAAAAAGCAGAAGATCAGACCCGTATCGCTGAGATCACACTTGAAAGAGCCAAGAGATTGGCCGAGAAGGGTGACGATGTAGTTATTCTGATGGACTCCTTAACAAGACTGGCAAGAGCGTATAACATGGTAGTTCCTCCTTCAGGAAGAACACTGACCGGAGGTTTTGACCCTTCAGCTTTATACCCGGCAAAACACTTCTTTGGTGCCGCGAGGAATTTTGAGGAAAAAGGTTCGTTGACTATAGTGGCTACGGCTTTAGTGGATACCGGCTCCAGAATGGATGACGTTATCTTTGAAGAGTTTAAGGGAACGGGTAATATGGACATCTATAAACTAAGAAGAATGGTGGATCTGCTTGATGACCGTGAAGCTACGGAATTGGTTGTTGAAAGACTAAAAAAGACAAAGAGCAACGACGAGTTCCTTAAGAGTTTACACAAGGCTTAATTTCCTAATTCCAACATTAACCTCTGCAACATACCTGAACCATACGCATAATAATGATATAATAACCGTTGTTTACTGTCGCCTTTGCTCCGGGTTCGCAGTTAGGAACTGTGGGTGCTAAGATGCAGTTTTTAAGTTATGCTTTTTACAATAAAGCGTCCTAAGTCTGAAAGATTTTTCCAATTAAGTTTTAACGGGTTCAGACCTAAAGGGCGTAACAAAATAGAACAAACACTGCACGCCTATCTGGATTTCATTAAAGCTTTAATTAAGTATTTCCGTAAAAAGATCACATTATCGATTTTGTATACAGGTAAGTTTGTACTGTTATTAGGGACTTTATCCCGGAATGGAAAGAGTTTTCTTGTACGTAAACTTATCTGGTCGAGGGGTAAGCTTGGACGCCCGCTCGCTACTTTTGTCGTAATGGCCTCGGCGTTGATAGTTTTTATGCTTGGCGAGGTACTTAATAGTTCAAAATATGTGGTCAGCCAGGAAATTAACAGGGATTATCTTCGAAATGTCACGGACATTATACCTTCAAAGAATACGGCTATGACTACAATTCCCGAAAGCCGCAGAACTGAAGCAGTCGCGTATGTCGTAGAGGGAGGGGACACTTTATATGACATTGGCAACAAGTTCAAGATCTCTACCGATGCTATTAAGTATGTTAATAATCTGACTGATTCTTCGGTATTGAAACCCGGACAGGAAATAGTCATTCCTCCGGTCGCAGGTCTGATACACAAGGTGGAGAAGGGGGACTCGCTACAGTCAATTGCTAATAAATATGACGTTCCCGCTCAGGCGGTTGCTGACTTTAATTACATTTTGGATGTATCAAGCTTAGCTGTAGGAACGGAACTTGTCATTCCTGACGCAAAGATACCTCAGCAGGTTATTGTACCTGCAGTACCGGCATATATTACACCCAGAATACCCGATGCGCCTTCAGGCGGAAGCGGCTGGTGTATGTGGCCGACTACGGTCCGTATCATTTCGCAATACTTTTCGGTGTATCATAACGGTTTGGATATAGCTACTCCCTGGGGGAGAGGAATGCCTCCGATATATGCATGTTCCGGAGGTGTTGTTACCAGAGCGGGCTGGGATCCTTGGGGTCTTGGTTTGCGTATTACGGTTGATCATGGGAATGGTTTTGAAACCACCTACGGGCACATGAGCAGAATTGACGTAAGCTATGGCCAGGAGGTAGGTAAAGGCAGTGCAATGGGGTTGATGGGTAACACCGGGCGTTCTACAGGTCCGCACGTTCACTTCATTATTAAGTACAACGGCGTTCCTACAAATCCGCTCAAGTATATTCAGTAAATTAACCTTTAATCCAGGCGGGAATTAGGTATAATCCCGTTAGTAGACGTATTAATATGATCGATATAGCAAATATAAAAATAAAGGCAGGCAACGGAGGAGACGGAAGAGTCTCGTTCCGGCGTGAAAAGTACATCGCCAAAGGCGGCCCCGACGGAGGGGACGGCGGTGACGGCGGAGATGTTTATTTTGTTGCTGATCCAAATAAGTCCACTTTAATGGACTTTAAAGCCAAACCCTTATACGAAGCTACGAGCGGCCAAGCCGGAGGGAAAAAGAACATGACAGGTTCCGACAGTGAGGACCTGTATATAAAAGTACCAATGGGGACATTGGTTTTTGAAGTTATTCGAGGAAATGAGGTACTGATCGGCGATATGACCGAACAGGGACAGGAGTTACTCATCGCCAAAGGCGGGACCGGCGGTAAAGGAAACAACCGGTTTAAAAGTTCCACGAACAGAACTCCCGTGCAATATACTCCGGGTTCAAAAGGTGAGGTAAGAGAACTGCGGTTGGAGATAAAGCTCATGGCAGATGTTGGTTTAATCGGGCTTCCAAATGCAGGAAAGAGTACATTAATTAATCAACTCACGAATGCGAACGCTAAGGTTGCCAACTATCCGTTCACAACGTTGAATCCTAATCTGGGTACAACTACTTTGCGGAACGGTCAAACTATAGTTATTGCCGATATACCGGGGTTAATTGAAGGCGCGTCCGAGGGAAAGGGTTTGGGGGATGAGTTCTTACGCCATGTAGAGAGGACTAGGCTGTTGGTACATATTATAGACGTCTATTCCGAGGGGTTAGTCGAAGACATGCCTGAGTATGCGCTTAGACAATACGAGGTAATACGCAAGGAACTGCAGGATTATAGCGATGAACTTGTAGTAAAACCGGAAATAATAGTGATAAATAAAATGGATATTACAGAAATAAAAGAGAATTTTAATAAAATATTAGCGGTATTTAAAGAAAAAGGCTTAGAGGTATATGGTGTTTCCGCCGCTACGGGGGAGGGTACAGAGGATCTCAAGTTGAAAATTATGCAGGAACTGGAGAAAGTTCCTTCGAGGAAGGGCTTTATAGCGAAAAGACCTGTGAGGGTTTATAATGTTGAAACTTTGCCTAACCGGAGGATGGTTTTTAGAGATAATGTAAGGGAAATGCGCGGGCCGTTAGCTTAGTTGGTAGAGCACTACGCTGGCAGCGTAGGGGTCGCGGGTTCGAATCCCGCACGGTCCACCAATTGTTTTGATACACTTAATACATGAGCGATATTGATTTAGGTCAAATAGGCGAGCAAATGGCTCCGGTACTTTGGGCGGTTTTTAGAGTACTTATGGCAGTCTTGTTAACATCTTCCGTCATCACTGCTACTGTGACTTATTTCATAATCAAAAAAAAGTTTGTCCGGGTAAAACCCATATTCAGACTTTTAATTTCATTGCTAGTTGGCATAGTGACCTTCCCTCTTGTGCTCTGGATAATAATGAATAACTAGAAACCCCATAACCACAACGTTTCCCGTTACGAGAAATTAATACTTGACTTACAGATTAAGGTATGGGTATCCTTATTACATGACTGAGAAAAAATTAAACCTTATAGATACCCTTTTAAATTTAGTTCCCGTGCTCTTAGCGTTCCTGATGCCGGTATTTTTCTTACCGATTACATCGGAATTCTTCGAGTTTAACAAGTTCGCCTTGCTGGCGGTGACCACATCGGTGTTGCTTATACTTTGGGTTTTATCAATGATCCAGAATAAAAGAGTATACGTGACCCGCTCAGTCCTTGATGTAGGATTGGTGTTGGTGCTGGTTTCATTTGTATTAAGTTCCGTATTCTCGGTGCATAAAGTTTCGAGCATTTTTGGGAGCTACGGGCGATGGTTTCCAAGCCTTTTCTCGTTCGCAATATTGCTTGCTTTCTATTATGTAGTTTCCGCAAATCTTCGAAGCAGTCTTCGAACGGTTTATTATGCATTGATCGCAGGTTCTACATTATCAACCTTGGTTGCCTTGCTTAGCTACTTCGGGATCAAGCTGGGAAGCGCGGTTTACTTTCAATCAGTCAATTTTAACTTAACAGGATCAAGTACTACGGCAGCTCTTGTCGCTGTAGTAGGTGCTTTGCTGGCCATGATACTTATGATCCGCACGAACACTCAGGCAATTAAAATGTTCCTTCTTCAGGCAGTAGCACTTAATATGCTTGGAGTTGCGCTTCTTGGCACTTGGCAGATCTGGACGGTTTTTGCGGTTGGACTTCTAGCAGCTTTCTATTTCCTGCCCGGAGACACCATCCGTTCCAATAAAACACTTTTACTTGCCCTTGGAGGAATATTTACCGCTTTCGTATTGATCTTCGCTATGCCTACAACAAGAGAAGTATTGGTAAATTCGAACTATCCACGCGAGATCACGCTTCCTGCTAAAGAATCACAGGTTGTTGCTTTCTCGGTGCTAAGAGATTACCCGTTGCTGGGCTCAGGTCCGTCAACGTTCTACCTGAACTACCCCAATTACAAGAGTTTGGCTATGAACGCCACCACATATTGGAATGTAAGGTTTGACAAACCATTTAGCGAGGCGTTTAACATATTAAGCTCGTTGGGTTTGATCGGGATCCTGATGACCGCGTTGTTCGCCGTGAGGTTACTTAAGGTAGTGGCTTTTGCTAAGAAATCGGAGGATAACTCCGGGCTACTTGCTGCAGCAGGTACAGGTCTTATTGTTATGTCGGCGTATTTCCTTCTTGCTTATGCGAACGTGCTGACCGCGTTCCTATTTATGCTTTTCCTTGCTACGTCGGTTGCCCTTGCATCTGTGTTCAAGGAAAAAAGAGTAGGGGAGGATGTATCTCTTGGTATATCGTCTTTCAGCAGTGACTCGTCCATGTCTATCCTTAATGACCTTGGTGAAAGAAAAGAGATCTTCCCTTATATAGTGTCTGCCCCGGTTGTAGGTTTGGTAGCTCTTGGCATGTTCCAGTTGTTCAGGATGTATTCCGGTGAGTATTACATCAGGCAGGCTATAGCCGCGGCAGCTCAAAACAATGGTTCTTTGACATATCAAATGCAGGTAAAAGCAATAAACATCAATCCGAGAAGGGATGCTTACCACAATGCCTATGCTCAAACCAATATGGCGTTAGCGAACACGCTTGCTTCAAAGCCGGACCTAACCGACCAGGAAAAAGTGACCATCCAGACTTTGATCGCTCAGGCTATAAGAAGCTCAAGGGTTACAACCGAGACGCTCAATCCTACAAACGTCGCCAACTGGGAGACCAGGGCGTTTGTATATAGAGCTTTGGTTGGCGTAGCGAAGGATGCCGATCAGTGGGCAATCAACGCTTATAACTCTGCAATTCAGTTGGATCCTTCCAATCCGAGACTTAGACTGGACCTTGGGGGACTTTACTACGCAAAAGAGGATTACTTGTCGGCAGCCAGTTTCTTTAGGCAGGCTACTTCGTTAAAGCCCGACTATGCTAACGCTCACTACAACTTTGGGCATGCTCTGATGAAGCTGAACGCATATGCGGACGCACAAAGGGAGTTCGAACTTGTACTGAGAATGGTTCCCGCAGATACAGCTGATTACACTAAGGCCAGCGCCGATCTTGAAACAGCTAAAACCATGGCAGTACAGGCAGGTTCAAAGGCTCAGCCTACTGTAGAACAGCTTGAAGGCAGCGCGATACCCGTGAACGGCCAGAGCGATGCCCAGAAACAGACTCAGGAAAGCCTGATAAAACCGGGCGAAGAGGAAAGAATTGAGTCGTTGCCGGTGAATTCTACAAGCACAACTACACCGAGTGCCCCCAGAAGGTAAGCCGGGATGGGTTTTGCAGATCTCTTGGGGGACTAGAGAGTTCGTACTTAACCTGAACAGAGGATAATGTTAGCCTCACTCTAAATGAGTGAGGCTGCTTTGTTTGATACAGTAAAATATAAAACTAGGAAAATGGAGCCAGGAGATAGTTTTCCGGAATCTCTTTATCCGGAAATACTGCGTGGCATTAACAGTTTTCCTAAAGTCTTATTTTACAAAGGTGACATTGTGACAGGTCTTTTTGATAACTGCGTAGCGGTGGTTGGCAGCAGAAATATGACAATGTATGGCAGGACTGTGACGCGAAATTTGGTATCTGCTTTGTGTGCAGGGGGCATCACGGTTGTTTCCGGTTTTATGTATGGGATCGATGCTACAGCCCACGCCTCTTGTGTAGAGTTTGGAGGAAAAACGGTTGCTGTTATGCCCTGTGGGATAGAAATGATCCACCCTCCCCGTCAAAAAGACTTATACATGGATATTTTACAGAACGGGGGATTAGTGCTTTCGGAGTATGACGAGGAGTTCCCGCCCTGTGTCTGGACCTACCCACGTCGGAACAGGATAGTCGCCGGGTTGTGCAAAGCCGTCCTGGTAGTTGAAGCCGGAGAGGATAGCGGTTCTCTTATTACTGCCGGGTTTGCGCGGAAGTATGGAAGGAGGGTAATGGCTGTACCGGGCCCGGTTACCTCTTTGGTATCAGCAGGAACTCTGAAGCTTATAAAAGAAGGTGCGGATATGGTTTGTTCGGCTGAGGATCTGATGAGGCTATTAGGGCACGGTAAGGGTCAGGTCATTGGCGAACATTTTGTAGAAACGATAGAAAACAACCTCAACAAATTGAGTACAAAAATAATTTCTGTTCTTGGAAAAGAGCCTTTAGATATAAGCATGTTGTCAAAGATACTGGAAATAGATATCCCGTTATTAAGCGTTGAAATGACCAACTTATCACTAGCAGGTGTTATCTGCGAGAGGGAAGGGATGTATTATGTTAGTTAAGATCAACTCCATTGCTGTGTTAGGTGTAGACGTGGTGAGAGTGACAGTGGAAGTGAACATCGCTTCGAGAGGTTTCCCTTCGTTTGATATCGTGGGGTTGCCGAACAAGTCGATCGCGGAAAGTAAGGAGCGTATCAAAACAGCAATTCAAAACTCCGGTATAGAATTCCCTTCTTCAAAAAAGATCACTGTCAACCTTGCCCCTGCCGGTATGCCGAAGGAGGGAACATTTTATGACCTTGCGATCGCAACGGGTATTGTATGCGCGTCCAAAGGTATAAAGCCTCCCGAAGACAGCATGTTCTTTGGAGAATTGTCACTTGATGGAAGTCTTAGGCACACGAAAGGGGCGTTCTTAGCAGCGTTGTATTTGGAAGATATAGGCTTAAGAAGTATTTTTCTACCTCTTAATTCAGCAAATGAGGCGGCCGTCTTTACCGGAATAAATGTATACGGTCTTTCTACGATGGGGGAACTTGTCTCCCATATAACAGGAAAAATGCAGCTAGCTCCTTATAAAAATGCCGCTATTGATACAAGAAGCAAGCATGTTAGCACACAGGATAGTGAAGTGGTCGGCCAGGAATACGCAAAAAGAGCACTGGAGATCGCTGCTGCGGGGGGACATAACGTACTTTTGATAGGTTCACCCGGTGTAGGTAAGACAATGTTAGCCAGGATGTTTTCAGGGATGCTTGCTCCGTTAACCCAACAGGAATCTCACGAAGTTACGAAGATATATTCCGTGACCGGTAAGATACCGCCGGGAGGCTCACTTATTACTGCAAGACCTTTTAGAGCGCCTCATCATACTGTGTCATATGCAGGTTTCATAGGCGGGGGAAATCCTATAAGGCCCGGAGAAATAAGTCTTGCTCACAGGGGTGTGCTGTTCATGGATGAGTTTACCGAGTTCCATAAGGACATAATTGAGGCTTTGAGACAGCCAATGGAAGAGGGAAAAGTGACGATAACAAGAAGCAGTATGTCTGTTGAGCTCCCATGCAGATTCTTATTGCTGGCTGCGTGTAACCCCTGCCCATGCGGATACCTCTGGCACCATAAGAACAAATGCAAGTGTTCAGTCCCTGACGTAGAGAGGTACCGCAAGAAGCTGTCCGGTCCTATCTTGGACAGGATTGATATTGTGTGCCGGATGAGAGATTTTGAACTAAAGTCTCCCGACCAGAATGTTCTAAGTTCACATGATTCGCACGGGAATAACAGCGAAATTAAAATGGTAATTGACCGTATTTACGCGGCTCATAAAATACAGGAAAAACGGTTCGATGGGGTAGGAACTGTGTTGAACTCGGAGATGACGAACATGCAGGTTGGTCTGCATGCCAATCTTTCAGTAGAAGCTAAAGTGTTATTGAACCGGGCGGTAGAAAGTTATGGTTTGTCTGCCAGATCATACTTTAAGATCGTAAAAGTAGCACGGACTATAGCTGATCTTGGGGGTGCGGGAGATATAGAACCTCCGCACATCGCTGAGGCCTTGCAGTATAAAACATCCACGCTTTAGTTTGATACCCACCAGGTGAAATCCGCGTCCTGTGAGGTTGGCGCATCCAGCTCGACTATAAAACCCTGTTGGGGAATAATCTCGGAAACCCAAAACCTCTCGGCGGGTGAGTAATTATCATTAAATGCTACGTATACTTTAGATCCGGTTTGCACATTGTCATTCTTTACCATCACCTTCCTTTGATTATAAGGAACATAAGATGCACCGCTATCTATTAGCACTTTAACTTCACTATTGATTGAGGAGGTGTTATTGCCTTGGCTGCGGCCGATATTCAATATTCCCATTTCGGCAGCAAGTATCACAATTAGAACTACAAATGATATGTAAATCACTACTTTGGTACGTACATCGTTTGATGAAAGTTGGGATACAATACTTTCTAGTATGTTAGTTGAGGAAAGTTGCTTAGTGATCTCATCGTTCGTATAACCCTGATCCTTTAGTTTTTCTATGCGGAGTAGTCTCTTTAACGCCCAGGCAGGGTAGTGCCCTTTTACATCGCTGTTCTCATCCTCTTTTTTTCTTACCATATGAGGCAGCCACCCCATTTTGGTGTAATACCTCAACCGGTTGTATGGATCTCCTTTTCCGAAATCCACACCCTTTTCACTTGAGGATTCGATTAACTTTTCTACGCTAATTAGTTCAGACATATGAAATACTTGCGGGCAGATAACGGAATTTAAATAATTATATCATTTATGTGAGTTTTTCAAGTGGTAACTTGAAATATACTTATTCCTGTTGTATAATCCAAATATGATTAACGTTGAAAAGTTCTCCAAAGCTTTCTCCGATAAAAACAGAATCAAAATAATAGATTACCTGTCCGCAGGACAGAGAAATGTCAGCGAGATAGCTGACAAGTTAAACGTTGAAGAGAACCTGGCCTCTCATCATCTTAGAGTTTTGGCCGGATTAGGTTTTCTGAAGAACGATAAGAAAGGCCGAGAGGTCTTCTACAAGATTAACGATACAAGATTCGTTAATCTTATTAGAGATCTTAAGAAAAACTCAGCCTTTAAAGAAATATTAATGAGGGCTTTGGAAGAAGAGTAACTCTCTTTAAAATAGAACTGCCTGACTTTATCTACTGAACAATATTCCCGTTGTAAAGAGTGTTTTCTCCTTTTATTAATACTTTGTCTAAAAAATTGTTTTAATATATGAAATATTATGCAAGTCTCAATCCGCAATGCGGTAAATGTACGGGAAATAATAACTCAATATTGCAGTATTGGGAGATACACTCTACAGAAACGCGGTAAATGTACGGGAATTATATTTAATAAAACTCTGTTCTTAATGGAATAGATACTCTTTTTTCACCATACGCAATGGGTTATTGTCCAAGTATGGGGGATAATGTGAGAGAACGTTTAATAACAATATTAGGCATTATCAGGAATAATATTACATTAAGTTTATTTTTTGCGTTTGCTTTGGGGGGAGGAGCGGCTTATTTCTTTCTTGGGAATTTGTCATATGTTGAAAATATAAAAGATAAAACATCTTCCGATATAACTATTGAATCTGACGTATCTTCGGGTGGGTCTACTGAAGGAACAATTTACGCTGATATTGCAGGAGCTGTGGTATCACCGGGAGTATATCAACTTCCGGCAGGGAGTAGGTTCGTGGATTTGCTTGGCGAAGCCGGCGGGTTTAGTAATGACGTGTCTGTGAAGTGGGTGTCCATGAACATGAACCTGTCAAAGGTGATCAGTGATGCCGATAAGGTTTACATTCCTTTTGATTGGGATGTTGAAGAGAGTAGTAGTAATGTTATACAAAGTTATAGCTTGGGTAGCGCAGGACCGGACAACCCCGGTACCAACGCAGCCCTGAGTTCTGCTAAAAATGCGGCTAGTGTAAATACTAGTGACAGTAACTCCTCATTAACTTCGAACGGAAGTTCTAACACCCAGTTACTTAATATCAATACAGCTAGTAAGAACGAACTGATGGATCTTCCGGGAATAGGGGAAGTATATTCCCAGAAGATTATTGACCAAAGACCTGTAGCTAACTTAAACGACCTGAATGAAAGAATCAAACTTCCGAAAAGTGCTGTCGAAAAAATTAAGGATTTAATAACTTTTTAGATAATGCGGACAGCTGGCGTTCTTATTTTTATCATATTGTTAGCTGTACGGGCGTGTGGGACTTTGGGATATAATCTGTGGAACTTACTCAGCCTGCAAAAGGCTTTTAATAACACACTATCGTACACCTCTTCATGTCGTATTATGTTACATGAAGAAAGTAAAAAAGAACATTTTGCATACTATGACGCAAGTAAAATCGAGTCAAAAGAAAACACCGATTTGATTATGTCATATAGGGCCATGGTAGTTAATAACGTAACAAAGAGCGTCCAGAAATTCCTTCCAAGTCCTCATAGTGAGCTCCTTTTAGGACTTGTTCTGGGCTCGAATGACATAAAAAGGAATGAGAAGTATTATGACATTCTTATAAGAACTGGTACAGTTCATGTTGTAGTGGTGTCTGGTTATAACATAACATTAGTATCCAATATGGTTATATCTATGTTAGGAACCAGATATAAACTACATAATTTTTTATTAGCGGTATTTATTACATTAATATACACTGGACTTGCAGGGTTCGAACCACCTGTAGTGCGTGCGTGGATAATGGGAACTATTGCTTCGGCAGGCAAGTACTATGGGAGGATTATCGATGTAAAAGAAATTCTTATAGTTGCGTCATATTTCATGTTAATAACTGATCCCAAATTAATTATGTCATTAAGTTTTCAGTTAAGTTTAGCTGCTACTTTTAGTTTGATAGTTTACGGTGATGTAGTACAGAAAATATTTAAGAAGTTTTGGCATATAAGAAACATTGTTTTTGAAAACCTATGTACAACAGTGGCTGCTCAGGTATTAGTATGGCCATTAATATCATACAATTTCGGCCGGATTAGCGTTATTAGTCCTTTTGTTAACGCTTTGGTACTTTGGACCGTTCCATTATCTACAACATTAGGTTTCTTATTTATTTTGTTATCTTTGGTAGTGCCAGGGGTTGCTGAACCGGCAGCGAATATAATATTTGTTCCTTTGGACATATTTGTCAGAGTAACAGACCTATTTTCAAAGATTAAAGATGCTGATCTTGGGTACCAGATCGGCCGTCAGGCGATGCTCTTATATTATTCAGGAGTCCTAGTAATACCGTTTTTGTATAAAAGAATTTTTGAAAAAGAATGCATTTCAGATCACTCGCGCTAATTTATATTTTATATATCCTGGTAAGCATATTGTCGAACACTTTATCAAACCGTGAGAGTAGAGGAATGACTTTCGAGTTTTTGGATGTCGGGCAGGGGGATTCAATATTAATAACTACCACCGCCGGGAAGTTTATTTTAATTGACGGGGGCGGGGATTATACAGCGGATCGGTTGCTGTTCGAACGCCAACGCCTCCTTAGCGGATGTCATTTGGATGTTGTCATATTAACCCATGAACACGCTGACCACTCAGTCGGCCTGGAAAGGATACTTAAAAGGTGTACGGCAGGAACGTATAAGAAATTGTATAAAGGGGATTTATTGCGTATTGACGGCCTGGAACTGCATGTACTATGGCCTCCTGAAAAGAGCTATACACCATCTGATATAAACGATACCTCTACTGTTATTCTGGCAGATTATGGATTTTTTGAGGTATTACTGACAGGTGATGCCGGTTCCACAGTACTAAGCTCGCTTGATAAGGGTAAATTAGACAATCTTATACAAAACGGTCTCGATATACTTAAAGTTTCGCACCACGGATCTAAGACAGGGTTGGATAAGTCGTTTCTAAGAAAGTATACACCCCGCTATGCGGTCATACAGGTGGGCGAGGGAAACAAGTTCGGTCTACCGGATGAAGAAGTTTTAGATTTCTTGGGAGGAATAGGTTCGGAAATTTACAGGACAGATATGCAGGGAACTGTTGAGATAAAAGCGTTTTAAGTGCTATTATCCATGCATGGATATATTGTCCTTGCTTGAAGAAAAAATAAAAGCCGCGGTTCTGGATCTTTATGACGTCAAACTGGAAAAGCTTACCATAGAGCGTCCTGCCAACGAAAATCACGGGGACTACTCAACGAACGTGGCGTTGGAACTAGCAAGTGAGGTCAAGCAAAAGCCGTTGGAGATTGCCAAAAATGTCTCCTATAAGTTAACCCAATATAACCTTACTTTCGAAAAACACGGTAAAGAACATAAAATATTCGAACGGATAGAAGCCGCTCCGCCAGGATTTATAAACCTCGAACTTAGTAGTGAGTGGTTACACTATGTACTCTACCTGATTTTAGGAACCGCCGATAATTATGGGGTATACGATAAGAGTTCCTATAAAGGTAAGAATGTCATAGTTGAGTACACCGACCCGAACCCGTTCAAGGTTTTTCACATTGGACATTTGATGAGTAATAGTATAGGAGAGTCGATCAGCCGGCTTGTTGAGTTTAACGGAGCAAATTTAAAACGCGCTAATTACCAAGGTGACGTTGGACTTCATGTTGCAAAGGCTATCTGGGGTCTTATTCATTTAATGAACGAAGACGGCCTGGAAGTAGGGAACCTTGCTGGAAAACCTCTGACAGAAAGAATTGATTATTTAGGACGCGGCTACGCCAGAGGTGCCGCTTTCTTCAATGACGATGAATCCGCTCAACAAGAGATTAGGCAGATAAACTCAATAGTTTATGTGGTAGCCCAGGAACATATGGCCGAAACGGGGAGTTGGAAGCCTTTAGTTGACTATAAAAAGTCACTTGGTGATGTGGATGCCTCAGGTGCTTTATATACGCGGGTAAAGGAAGTTTATACTACCGGACGGGGTTGGAGCTTGGAATACTTTGAGACTGTTTATAAACGTCTTGGAACTCACTTTGATCTCTATTACTTTGAGAGTATGGCAGGGGAATTCGGTTACGAACTGGTAAGTGAATGGCTGGGTAAAGGTGTGTTCGAAAAAAGTGATAACGCAGTAGTTTTTAGAGGCGATAACTATGGTTTGCACACAAGGGTGTTCGTTAACTCCGTGAACCTGCCGACCTACGAGGCAAAAGATCTTGGACTGGCACTGCTTAAAAACCGCGATTTTCCTTATGATATATCAATTATTATTACAGCGGAAGAGGTGGCCGAGTATTTTAAAGTTGTTCTGAAAGCTTTATCTTTGATCGATCCTGATCTTGGGGCACGTACTTTGCACATTCCTCACGGAATGATGAAGCTCACCAGCGGCAAAATGTCTTCACGGACAGGAGATGTTATAGCCGGTGACTTACTGCTAAATAATGTCAGGGATGTTGTGTTGGAGAAGATGGAGTCTCAGGAATACCGTGTTCCTCAGGAAAATGTTAAGGAAATTGCCGATAAAATAGCAATAGCGGCATTAAAATACAGCATCCTGAAGCAAAATCTTGGCAGGGATATTATCTACGATAAAGAGAAATCTATCTCATTGAGCGGGGATACCGGGCCTTACCTTCAATATACTTATGCCCGGACATGCTCGGTCCTGGAGAAATCGGATTATTCTTTCAATCCTGACCACTTCGTTCTTGAAATTGATAAATTGAATGCCCCGCACCACCTGGAAGAGGCTGTTCTAAGACAACTGCACGTATTCCCGGAAGATGTGGCAACGGCTTCCGAGGAACTGGCTCCTCACGTAATCTGCCACTATCTACTGCATCTTGCTCAGGCATACAATACTTTATATGCAGAGCTCCCGATACTCACCGCAGAAACCTCGTTGCGTAAAAAACGCCTATATATAACAAAAAGCGTCAATCAGGTATTAAAAACAGGTTTACATTTATTAGGTATAGCGACAATAGAACGGATGTAAATTTAGTTTATAATAGGTATACGTATGGCAAGGTACAAGAAAAATAAAAAACACGAACCTGGCATTCTATTTCGCGGTGTGCGAATGCTGGTCTCAATAGTTGTATTGACGGCGTTTGTTCTTGGCATATCATATTTTGTTAAAGAAGTGTCCTCTCTTGATGCGCGTACTTTAACTCAGACACTTGCACCTTATCTGGAATTAGCAGGAATCGATAGTGAGCAATTTGGGAAGGCGGTTAGCAAGATTGTCTCGAAATTCCCTGCAGGAAATACGCTTACTACAGGTGTTAACGGTTCAGGCGGTGTTCTTGAACAGGATTATAGTTCTACCGGTTCCGTTGCCGGCAGCAGTGTGGAAAATCTGACCGCCGATGAATCCGAGTCCGTAGTTCTTGCAAGTATCGTCCTCTTGGCTGATTCCCACGATAAGACGGAATTACTAAAAAAATCGCTGGAGATGGCCAAAGAAATAAAACCGGATTATGTATTCCACCTTGGGGACCTTACGGATCTGGGTCTACTGGAAACGTTAAGGGAAGCAAAAGGCGTTTTGGATAGCTCAGGTCTTAAGTATTATGCCATTTCGGGGGACCATGACCTGTGGAAAAGTGTAGGTCCTGAAAACTTTTTGAACGTATTTAATAAGAACTACCATAGTGTGACAGTTGGTGATAATAAATTTGTTTTATTCGATAACAGTGCTAATTATTCAACGGTATCCGATGTTCAAATGAGTTGGTTTGAGAACGAATTAACGGACGCTGATTTTGTGGTTCTATCACAGCCGCTATACCATCCGGTAAACGATAGGGTAATGGGCGTTGTTAATGGGGAAGAAGTAATGAAAGTTAAAGAGCAGGCGGGAAAGATCCTTGATATGATAAGGAACTCCGGTGTTGAGGCTATTATCGCGGCCGATCACCATCAGTATAGTGAGTATGAGGATCCGGTAAACTCGAATTTAACTCACTATGTTGTGGGGGCAATTACGGATACCAGGAACATACAAACACCAAGATTCGCAGTTCTAAAAATATATGAGAACAGGGATTTTACGGTAGAAGAGGTTATGTTAGAATAATACGATATTTTGACTAAATTTAGTTTGGAGGAACTTCCCATGGTGCAAAGATCACTCGTTTTAATGAAGCCGGATGCGGTAAAAAGAGGTATAGTCGGGGAGATTATGCATAGGTTTGAACGCGCCGGTCTTAAGATCGTTGCGGTTAAATTAGTGCAAGCCGATGACGAACTTGCCGGAAAACACTACCCAAATACTGAGAAATGGAAAGTTATCGTCGGGCAGAGAACAATAGATGAATGTGTTCAAAACGGGATTGACCTGATGGAGAACATGGGAACAATGGATCCATTGGAAGTAGGGGAAATAGTAAAGAAATGGAATGGAAGGTGTGAATGCGGTTGAGAGGGTCCGCTCTTTGGTTGGCAATACTATTCCCTTGAAAGCAAATGCAGGCACTATCCGGGGTGATTTTTCACTGGACTCTGCTTTAGCTGCGAACAGGAGGAGCCGTTCGGTGTTTAATTTAATACATGCTTCGGGCACTTCTGAGGAAGCTGAAGATGAGATTAAACTTTGGTTCAAGGAAGATGAAATAATGTCGTACAAAAGAGTTCACGAAGATCTCTATCTATACTAGAATTTTGTTGTAGAATTTTACGGAATGAACTTTCCTTACTTCAACACAAAAGAATTATCAGATGGCCGAACCTATAACCTGACCGATCCCGCTGAAAGACTGCAGTATTTCCACGCGAAACTTGGTTCAAAAATTGATGAGGTTAAAGAGTATTTGGAACACAACAGTTTTGTGGGTTATATGTTGGCCAAAAAGATTGCAGGTAAAGGAACTTATGCGGGAATGTTTACTGAAATAGTCGGGCAGGAAAGGTTCGCACATATATCGGCGGGGGATGTGGTTCGTGATGCGCATGTGCTTTTAGATAGCCCCGAAGAAGCGATGGAGAGAGAAAGGAAGGAACTTCTGTCATATATTGACAAGCATTACAGAGGTTATATATCGGCTGAAGAGGCTATAAAAGCCTTATTAAACCGTAGTAATGACAGGGTTTCCGTTCCGTCCGAACTGATGCTGACACTATTAAAAAGGGAGATAGATAGGGTAGGAAAAAAGGCATTATTTGTTGACGGGATGCCGCGAAGCCTTGATCAAATTTCGTACTCGTTATATTTTAGGGATCTTATCAATTACCGTAATGATCCTGATTTTTTTATTTTTATTGATGTAGCCGAGGAAATTATCGACATGCGCATCAGGGGCAGGGTAGTGTGTCCGGTGTGCAAAACCTCCAAGAATATGCTCACGAACCCCGGCAAGTTCGTAAGGCATGATACGGAAACCGGGGAGTATTATCTGGTTTGTGATAATGCGGTTTGTCCGGGGTATGAGAAGGCTCGTTATTACTCCAAAGAAGGCGACGTCGCAGGGAAAGACACTATAGCCGAACGTCTCAAGTCCGATGGCGAGCTGATGGAAATGTCGATGGGTTTGCAAGGCATGCCTAAAGTATTGATCCGCAGTTCGTATCCGGTTGATGAAGCATCGGAGTATATTGAGGATTACGAGATCCAGCCGGTATTTAAGTATAAAGGAACGGGGGATAACATTGAGGTTATGACGGAGCCGTGGATTTTTAAAGATGATGAAGGAGTTGATTCTTACAGTATTTATGCCGCGACTTATGTGGTGAGTATGTTTTCGCAGATACATAAGATCTTGGTGGGTTAGTAGACAGTATTTTCCTGATATTATTGATATAATCTCTTTGATCAGTTTAGGTAGAGTAAGACCTATAGGGAGGGGTCGCATAGTCCGGTCTAGTGCAGAAGTCTTGAAAACTTCCATGGGTGCAAGCTCATCGTGGGTTCGAATCCCACCCCCTCCGCCATGTATCAAAATCACCACTTTTAGAGGCTAAATGCACCCATTCAAAGGGAAGATTGTTTTTTATCGTTATATAACTTTTATCTAAATTTCCCTCAATTTACACATCCAAAAGGTTTGCTAACTTTGTATCTAATGTTTTAAGTTGTGGTTCTAGGCTTTTCTTTTATGTGGTGTGATAGATTTGGCGCTGCACCTATAGTATGTTAAAATCTGCATATTCCAAAATAAAGGAGTTTTCCATGCAATATAAATACTTGTTGCCCGTGTTTACTCGGCCAGTTTTTATGGAAGATACGCCCAAGGTCACCGAAGGCACCGTAACTTTGGCCGAGCGTCCGCATGTTGGTGAAGAGGTAGAAGTTAATGGCGTTTGGCACAAAATCTCCTCTATTCGCCACACTGCTTCTGGGTTAGTGCTTGTTTTTGAAGACTATACCGAAGCTTAAATACCTTACAACCCAGCTCAAAAGACCCCTCCTTGGTTGACAACTGTAATTAAAGTTGACCGTGCGAGGGGTTGTTTTTTTGAAGGAAAGCTCGGAGAAGGAGTGGTATCGGCGTCCGTAAGCTACAGACTTACATGTAAAGAAATTCCACATACTCACAAATCAGGATGGTTTTTAGTATTCAGTAACTCTAAACCCGGAACTCTATTAAAATGTTTAGCATTAAAAGTGTAAAGAGTGATGCTATGTTCCAGGCAGCTGGCCGCTACAAGTAGGTCATTGTCAGGAAGTGGTTGCCCTTTTTTATTAAGTTCAAGTTTAAGTCGGGAATGTAGGCTGGCAGTGTCTCTCCCAATTGCTAATACTTCGATACCACATTCGTCTAAGAACGCTACTAGAGCTTTTTCAGGCTTTTTAACGTATAGTAACCCATATAAAACTTCTGAATAAACGACTGGGTTTATATAATACCTTTGGCATAGGATCCAATTTGACCTTACCTATGATCAGGTCTATTAATACGTTCGAATCAAGTGGAATGTTCATTTATTAATATGAGAACTTAAATGTTTCTCGAAACTCCTTAACACCGGCTATCACTTTTTTATATTCACTATCTGTTAGCGAGAGGGAAGGGGTGGGGTCTGTTTGTTCGTAGCTGTAGATAGGGGATATTCTGGCAATGGGCTTATTGTTTTTGGTAATTGTTATAGATTTTCCCTTCACATACACCTCCTCAAGAAGGTATCCGAAGTTATTTTTAGCTTTTGATGCTGATATTGTTTTGGCCATATGTGTATATAAGACATATTAGCTAAATTAGTCAATATTTGAACTGCCGGGTCTTTAACTTAAGCATTTCTCTTTCTCAAAACCCCAATAATATGAGGCTGCATCAACCGGCTAAAACCTCCCGGTAATTTTAATAGTCCTTTGGTAATCAAATAAGAAGGTTCGTTAAAAGAAGTATAGCTGACGTCCGAGTTCAACTTTAGTTCATCTATGTCAAACAACCCCTGAGATAAGCCGGCTATATCCTTAATAGTATTGGCTTTGTAGTAAGCGGGGAATACATCCTGTTTATCGCGGCCGAACAGTGTTCTGTTTAACAAATGATTAAACCTGGACAACTTGATAGTGTGAACAATTTTCAACGGTAAAAAGCTCTTGTTAGGGGTAGCGAACATGAACACTCCTCCCGGTTTAAGCACTCTATGGATTTCTCCAAATACTCTCAACGGGTTTTCCAGGTGTTCTAACACCCAAAGGCTGGTAACCATGTCAAACTTATCCGACTCAAAAGGAAGTTTTCCCAGGTCAGCTGTTTTGATGTCATCCAGACATATGTTTTTTGACGTGTAATCGGCGGATACATCCACTCCTACAGCCCAGGCGATATTACCGCGGTTTTCATCTATGATATAGTTTCCGTTTCCGCACCCGGCATCAAGCACAACTGCGTCGTTCCCGCAAAGTTCGGAAAACCTATGTGACAAGTACACCATTGTCTCATCCCAGGAGGGATTTTCCTTTTTATAACGTCTCTTATATGAAAGTTGGCGTTTTTCTTTGGGGTTAAGTTCAGAGTAGACATTTATATAACCGTGTTCCAGTATTACGGATTTTGGTTGGTGTTGTAGCGGACTTGCCATTCCACCATTGTACACAAAAGCGTTGTAGTATCAATATCACTTTTTTATATCTACAAAAATAGGACAGTAGTGGGGGATACTGTCCTATTGATAAAACTTTAGGGGCAAAAGTACTCTACCGGGTATGATTGACCAGGAAGAGCTGTGAACGACTTGAAACATGTCTCTTTTGTTTCCGGAACCTCAACTGTGTAGCTTACTGTTCCGGGCGCGACCCACCATCCCACAACCTCAATGCTTTGGAATTTTTCTTCGATGAGTCCTTCGGTTACTTCAACCGGGGGAGACAACATGTTGCCGTCCAAGTATGCAGGTTCTTTTTCTAAACCCGCACACCCAGCCAGAAGCAGGAGGATAATTAAGGTTAACAGGCTGAATGTTGTGAGCGATCTCATAGTCTTCAGGTCTTTTTCCTTTCTGTATTGGATTTTGCTTAGGATTATAACCCTCTTTAAAGGTTTGTCAACTATAGGATATAATTACTACCCTTCCTTTTTATTGATATGTAACTGTTATATAATGCTGTAGCCGCATAAGCTCCCATAGCTTAAGAGGATAGAGCAAGGGTTTCCTAAACCCTAGATCCCAGTTCGACTCTGGGTGGGGGCGCCATGAACTTAAAGGTATATAATGGGTTTGCAGTTAATGTCAGGGACTGGCGCAATTGGTAGCGCGCCGCATTCGGGTTGCGGAGGTTCCGAGTTCGAGTCTCGGGTCCCTGACCAAAAAGTTATTTTACGGTATCGTAAATACGGGACGGTATAAAGCTGTCTTTACAGAATTTTTCCGAAACTTCCATCTCATTAGCGCATAATTTATAATTCTCTCCGGTGCCTGTAGTTGCCGAATAAGTATATGACTTACCCGAAAGGGGATCCACAGGTACATAGGAAAAATACCTAGGAGTTAATTCATTAAGGCTAGCCGGATATTCTTGGTTATCGGTAAAATATGTATTAAGCGCATTACTCATCATTAAAATATCGCTTTCTCTCTTTGAATCTCTGGCTTTTTGAAGCTGTTCATTAGGATTTAATGTGGATAATAACAGACCTCCAAATATTACCGGCAGCGCCACAAATCCAATTAATGCAAGCAATGCAAACTTAATCCTTCTTTTACGGGTGGGGGCGGGTATATACGAACCTTTAGCAGCTTTTAATGCTCTGAACATTAAGAATGCGAATATCCACGGTATCGGTGAAATAAGGACGCTAATAAGTGAAATTGCTATACCGTAAAAAAACTCACCGAAACCTGCGAAAAGTAACATAATAGGTACAAAAGTAACTAATGCTAATATTGTTAATACTATAAAATTTCCTATGACCCAGAATGCTTTGCCTTTAACGTAATCCATACTTTTTATTACGGCATTCAGACCTTTAATATTTTCATCCACTAACACAAGGTGTGACATTGATAAATGAACTGCCAAAATAACGCCGGGTATAATTAGCAAGAAGAAACCCGGCAAGGCTATGAAATAGACCAGTAAACCAACCCAAATATATGGGAATAAATTTCTCAAAGTAGATCTGAAGGCTTCTTTTATAATGACATCTCCGGTATCCAAAGCTTGTTTAATGGCGAAAACCAGCCACAAAGCCACAAAGATCCCCACAAGATTACTGATTAGCTGGGTGGTAATAAGAAAAGATATATTAGGGGTAGATCCGCTTCCTTCCATGCTATTAAAAGGGAGTAATAGGAATGCTAATGCTACCAATACTAACAATACGAGTATACGTATAAACTTGAAAAAGTGTTTCTTGTATATATCTAACGATTGCTTAAGAAGATCCTTAAAACCCGGGTATGAAGAGGTTGCCGGTGGGTTAAGGGGTACATGAGGGGGCGGTGTTGTTTGTTCAGGTGTTCGCTCTGCCAACGACTCTGTCTCATCGATGTTTGATTGACTGTTAAGATCGTCGTTCATCTTGTATAAATTATATACCTATCCATGGTGTAAGATAAAGCGTTAATTAATTGTATACTTTATATATGTCCGGAAGTATCCGATTAATGTTCTCTAATATTTTGATTATCGCCGGCTTCGTTATTCTTATTTTGACGTACGGACCTTTAATAAAAGACGAATTCTGGTATATGTTAAAGGAAGCCAAGGATCAAAATTATCAACTGAACGCTTCAGGAGGGGAGCAGGACAGTGCGTTCGCCCGGTACCTTAGCAACAAGACCGTATCATTAAGACCGGTAAATACCAGCTTTTCCATTGTTATCGAAAAAATCGGTGTGAACGCACCCGTAGTAGCCGATGTTCCCGTTACGGATAAAAACGCTTATCTAAAGGCACTAAAAGCGGGTGTGGCACACGCGGCTGTTTCTGAGTACCCGTCAGAAGGTCCGGGAAATGTTTATTTATTCGCACACGCTTCGATAGATTTCTGGCGCCTTGGTAAGTATGCGACCGTTTTCAACTTGCTGAGGAAAGTGGAGCCGGGGGATGAGGTTCATGTCTTTTATAAAGGTGACGACTATGTGTATCAGGTTATCAATAAAGAAGTACTTAAAGGATTTGATACGTTCCCGCTAACAAGAAGTACCATCGAACCCATACTTACTTTGCAAACGTGTGATCCTCCGGGAACTACGTTTAACAGACTGGTTGTCACAGCGAAACTTATAAGAGTTGATGATATAAAGTAACCCGGGATCTTATCAAACAAATGATTATCTAATGCTTACCGTATATAGGTCGGTCTGTTCACCCGATTTAAATGAAGTTAAGATTATGATCTTGTCGCCCGCGGGGGAACTGTAAACCTGATCATACATTAGTGTATTGTTGTAAAGCTCGGTTTTGTTTGTACCATCGATCCTTATCAGGCTAACCACACCTCTTTTATCCGCATTAACATCACCTTCTGTAAGGATCAGGTGAAAACTATCCGCGTACCACGAGATCTTTGGTTGGGGATCGGCAGCGGCTGTTGTAAATACGGTATTCTCCACTTTTTCCCCCACAGGCAGTGGTTTTTCCAGGTTGTAAACTCGGTATTCAAGTTCAGCGTCATTCTGTCTTGTGTATAGGAACTTCTTTTCGTCAGGGGACCACACGGTCTTTGTGGACATTGCCAAAGTTTTAATCTCATCGGGTATGTCGAGTTTTTGTATGAAGTCCTGTCTGGTTTGGTTTAGTTTGTCCTGCCAGATCTGTTTTATTTCCTGCGGGGAAGTGCTGACTTCTGCGGCTCCCTCAGCTATATCGATCAGATAAAAAGTTCCGTTCTCAGACTCTACCATTAGGTTTTTTTCATCGGGAGACCACTCTATGCTCTTACCGTTTGAGTAAATAATACGCGGTGTGTCCTGTATAACAGATGACGGTGTCGAACGGAAAAGGCTCAACCCCTCTCCTGCTAACGGAATGATCCTGATACCGGGAGTTTCACCGTCTTTGGAGAAATATGCGAGCTTAGTAAGCGAAGACGATATGGTGGGGTTTCGGGCTCCTGAGTTGGTCAGCGGTTCAAGTCGTGGGCCTTGGGATACCAGAACAGCGGTGATGTCGGTCACAAGTTCGGGGAAAACCTCAATATCTTTTGACCATGTGACAAAACCTTTTTTAATTATTTTTAAGTTGTGGGTGCCGGGCTCGATACCGGATATGGTATCGTTCGTTGCTGTGAGGAGGATACCGTTCAAATAAACACTTGAACCCTCCGGGATCGATTTGGCACTTATCATACCGGTCTTGGAGAGGTCAATAGTTCTATCTTGCTGTTGGGTAAGCCGGTAACCGGCACTATACAAATAAAGCAGAGTAGTGATACCAATTAGGATAACACCGCTCAGAAGCGATTGATACCAATTCTTCCTGATCATAAATCTGATTATACCAGAAACCGTTTTATAATACCGATATATTGTATAATCCAGTTATGTTTTCTAAGAAAATTGCCGTAGACCTTGGAACAGCAAACTCTCTCGTATACGTTTCAGGAAAAGGTATCGTGCTTAGGGAGCCTACAGTAGTTGCGGTTTCGATTGATGATGAGAAGGTAGTGTCTGTAGGTATCGAAGCAAGGGATATGTTGGGAAAGACTCCTGAAAATATCGTCGCAACCAGACCGTTGAAAAACGGTGTTATCGCCGACTACGCCACGACGGAAGCTTTATTAAGATATTTTATTAATAAGGTCACCGGTAATTCAAGGCTGACAAAGCCTGACGTTATTATTTCTATTCCCGGTGGAGCTACTTCGGTGGAGGCACGAGCTGTTCTGGAGGCTGCTTATTCCGCCGGAGCGAAGAATGCATATTTAATACCCGAACCTTTAGCCGCTGCAATTGGTGCAGGACTTCCAGTTTCGGAGCCGTCCGGGAATATGATAGTTAATATTGGTGGGGGAACTACAGAAATAGCCATAGTTTCACTGTATGGCATGGTGGTTCATGGAAGTGTCAGGGTAGGGGGTAATACTTTGGATGAAGCAATTTCTTTATATATCAGGAGAAAATACAATCTGATAATAGGTGACAATACCGCCGAACGTGTGAAAATTGAGGTTGGGGCAGCTCTTCCGTTGTCCAAAGAGAAACAATTGGAAGTGAAGGGCAGGGATTCGGTAAGTGGGTTTCCTAAGACAATCAACATTTCTTCGAGCGAGATTGTTGCATGTCTTTCACAGTCTTTGTCGCAAATTGGTATGTCAATTAAGAACGTTTTGGAACGCACACCGCCTGAGTTATCGTCAGACATTGTGGACAAGGGGATTGTGTTGAGCGGAGGAACCGCCTTATTGCAGAATTTGGATAAACATGTCACACAATTCACAGGAGTTCCCGTTCATATCTCGGACGATCCTTTGCTGTGTGTGGTTAAGGGGTTGGGGAAGGCGCTGGAGAATTTTGATATATTTAGCCGAAGTATGATAAAGAGATGAAAGAAACATATATTTTGGGTGTAAAAGTAAATACCGGGCTGACAATGAGTGGCGTAATAAACCATATAGACGGGATGTTAAGTGACGGCGGTTTTCATTATATTTCAACAACTAATCCTGAATTTATTATGGATGCCCAGAAGGATAGGGAATTTATGAGTATTATAAATGAGTCCGACCTGTCGGTTCCGGATGGTTCGGGCGTGTTGTATGCGGAGTATTACCTTGAAAAAGCTGCCGGACTTAAGCGTGACACTCTGTTGCCGTTAAGGGCTTTTGTGCTGGGATTACAGACCGGATTTGACCCCCGTGTGGTTAGACAATTCCCACCGAAGATAACCGGAGTTGATCTTGTATATAAAATATGCGAGTACGCAGAGATGAATAATAAAAGCATATTCTTATTAGGAGGAAGAAAAAAAGACAGTTACGGGAGGTTCATTCAGGACGGTGATGATATAGCTACACTTACTGCTGACGCTCTAAAAATATTGTACCCGCGATTGAGAGTTATTGGGTCTACATCCTCGTATAGTTGTGAAGACGAAGATGATGCGGATACGGTAAGGTACATTAAAGGTTGCATGGTTGAACATAGTGTTTCTTATATTGACTTTTTATTAGTAGCATATGGACATGTTCGTCAGGAAAAATGGATAGATAGAAACGGGTACAAAATACCCGCCAAAGTGTCGGTAGGGGTAGGCGGGACGTTTGACTACGTATGTAGTAATAAGAAGAGGAGTGCTAATGTGTTTATAAAGGTGAATATAGAGTGGTTGTATAAATTAATTACTCAACCGTGGCGTATTAAGCGCATTTACAAGGCTTTTCCGGCGTATCCGTTAAAGGTATTCATTACCTCAATAAGAACTTCTTGACAGGTCATAACATATATGATTTGCTTTATATATGATTATGAATTTAGAAGATAGACTTTATACGTCTACAGAAGTTGCTGAGATACTAGGTGTAAGTTTAAGATCTGTTTACAGATACTTAGACGAAGATAAGTTAAAAGCAGAGGTAAAGACTGCTACCGGAAGACATAGATTTACAAAGCAGAACATATTAGAATTTTTATATCCCCAAGGTGAAAAAGTACAAAAAGAACCAATCCAAAAACAAAAAATAGAACCGGTTATACAGGAAATTACCGTTGAGACAAAGGAAGAAAAAGAAGTCATTGCTGAACCAGTACAGGTAAAAGAAGAACCTGTACAACCACAGCCGGAACCACAACCTCATCCGGTTACTCAACAGCCAACTGTTGAAGAAGAACCTGTAGACTGGTTAGCAAAGTTTAGAGCTGCAGCAAGTAAATACAAAGAAGAAGATATGACATTCCAAGAAGAAACTACCACTAAACCGGCCGAAACGGTTGGTAGTATGACGGATGTATACGAGCAAAAAAGACAACCGGAAAAAGTATTCAATTACTATAGAAGTCTCATCGGGGGATTAAAGGACATTGCACAGAACATTGATAAAAGTGCAAAAAAAGCATCGATAGATTATGCATTCACAATGAACGCAGGTCTCTCACTGCATAAACCGATAAAACCATTTTCAATATTACATGTATATGTAAGACCTGAAGACAGGGAATTTTTCGAAAGAATGCTAAATCTTGTTTCAGCTGACGAAAAGACAGCCCAACTATGCCTCATAACCACAACTAATAACAATGTTTTCGATAGTAAAAAAGAAATGCACAGTCTTAGTGTGGTTGCGGACATGCAATTAAAGCAAGATCTTCAGGAACTTGGTGAAGAACAACTGGCCAGGGAACTTGAAGAAACTCTAAACGCATAGTAAAAAGTATATAAAGCGTATCTCTTATATTGATTACGCAAAGAATTCCTTGTGATACAATATTCGTATGAACGTCCTGTTAGTGGCTACAGAAGCTGCTCCCTACGCATCCATCGGCGGTTTCGCCTCGGTGGTAGGTTACTTATCCAGAGCCTTAGTAAAAAGGGGTCATGACGTACGCATTTTTATGCCAAAGTTTGGTTTCTTGAACGAAGAACAGTACAAGATCGAAACTATTTATGAAGGCTTGCAGGTTCCGACAGGGGATGAGAACAACCCGTTTCTTATCTGCAACATCAAATCTACCGAATATCCAAGTGGAGTAATAACCTACTTTTTAGAGAATCAGGAGTATTATGAAAAACGTGCAAACGTTTACGGTTACAGCGATGACCCCACACGATGGGCGCTTTTGTCTCGCGGAGTATTGGAGTTCATAAAGACCCGTATATTTGTTCCTGATGTTCTGCATACGAACGATTGGCATACCGGGATCGTTTCCAACTATATCAAAACCGTATATGACAAAGACCCTCTGATCAGTCAGGTGGCTACGGTCTTTACTATACACAATCTTCAATTCCAGGGAATGTTCGACCATAAGCATGTTTCGGAACTTGATTTTGATGATGGAAAATCACCAGTAGCTTCTTTTTTTGATGAAAGATTAAACAAACAGAATTTCATGAAAAGGGGAGTACTTTATTCCGATGCTGTAAATACAGTATCAAAAAAATATTCGAAGGAAATACTGACTCCTGAGTTCGGTGAGAATCTTGATAAATTACTCCTTGAAGTAAAGGGGAAAATGTTTGGAATTGTAAATGGTCTTGACTACAACGAGTTCAATCCTGCTACCGACAATCTAATCGAACAAAACTATTCCGTTTCTTCGGTCCACTTAAGAAAAGAAAACAAAACAGCATTGCAAAAAGAATACGATTTGCCTTTAAGAGAAGAAGTGCCGGTTTTTGGCTTTGTAGGGCGGCTTGATCCGATGAAAGGTGTGGACTTAATAGTGAACACACTTCACCAAGTTATGAAAGATTATGACGTGCAATTTGTGCAGGTGGGAGGCGGGGATGGGGGTTTAGCAGCCATGCTGACCGATCTGAGAAATAAATACCCGGAAAAAGTAGGAATTCATCCTTATCCAAATTTCACATTACCGCGCATGTTATTTTCCGGATGTGACTGTATCTTATATCCATCCAGGTTCGAACCTTGCGGTATCGTACAAATTGAGTCGATGAGATATGGTGCTATACCAATCGTAAGAAAAGTAGGGGGATTGGCGGACACGGTAGAGAACTTTGATTCGATAAAAGGTAAGGGAACCGGGTTCGTTTTCAATGATTTTGATGTTTTCTCGTTGTTTGGACAAATCGTAAGGGCTATCGAACTTTACAACAATAAGAAACTTTGGAGACAGTTGGTGGTCAATGCTATGAGAGCTGATTTCAGCTGGGAATTCAGTGCGAAAGAATATGAAAAGTTATATGAACGTTCAATTGCCTTTAAAAGCAAGGCGAATCAGGTGCCTAAGCATATGGCTATGTTGTTGAGCTAGATGTTAACTCACCTCGCTTCAAATCCCCTAATTTAACAACACGTACGTTTGACAAACCTATAACAAATTGCTATACTGTCCACATAACGACCCAATGTATGAGGGGTTCTGTTTTCTTATTCTGTGGGCAGGAGAATATGAAACAGGCTCCTCTTATATTGGGTTGTTTTTGTTTTGTGTTGATAAAATTAAGGTGGTAAAGCACAAAATATGATATAATTTCGACTGTGAAAAATGAGATTTCACCGAAAATTGGTTTGTTGTTACATCTGTATCAACCACTCACACAAGACCCCATAAAGAACAGAAAAGACTTTAAGGTTACTTTAAACGTTCCGTTAAGCCTTCTTCAACAAATGGAGAAGTACGGATATTTGAGCTGGGTCGATCAGTTGAGAGAGCTGGTAGATGCCGGTAGGGTAGAGCTGACGGGAAGCGCTGCCTACCACCCTTTGCTTACAAAATTACCCTTAAGTTTCATAGAAAAACAAATAATTCTAAACGAATACGGTCTTGGCTACTATGTAGGGAGAAGGGCGGGCTTTGAGGGGGAGCCTTCAGTCATGCTAAAGAACCTTAATGGTTTCTTTCCTCCCGAGATGGCCGTAAATGAGGAGCTGGTGAGTTTACTTGATGAACTTGGATACAAATGGGTCGTGATGGATGAATGTGCAATACCGGGCGGCTTGGTGAAGAAGGGCGGTCTGTATAAACTTGGAGATAGTATGATCAAGCTCGCCGTCCGTGAACGTGAGATCAGTAATGTTCTGTCCTTTAAGCGTAACGGCAGCGTGGAAGACATTATGCACCTTTTATTAAGCAGGGATAACTACATTGTCGCTTTGGACGGGGAAACGTTTGGCCATCACAATAGAGATGGAATGTATCTTCTGGAGAGCTTTGTTGATGCGATGCACAATGCAGGAAGGGAGTTTGTGACGGTATCGGAATTGATCGAACATGTTTCTCCCACGGATATAGAGCATATAAACGAATCCACATGGGCTGCCGTAGAGGAGGGTATTGAAAATGGGGATGCCTATCCGATGTGGCATAGGAAAAACAATGAATTACAGAAAAAAATGTGGGATTTATATAAAGATTTTATTTCTTTATATGATGGCAGGGAGTTTGCCGGCTCAACAGATGATTACGAAACATTGCCTATCTGGAATGAGGACAAACTTTCTGTTATTGACGACCCTACGTTACGGGAATCACTTAAAAAGGACATGTATATCAGTCAGGCTTTGAGCAGTGACCAGTTCTGGTGGGCTTCGAACAAGGAAATGCCTGACGGCAAGGTCTTGTTTGATGCAGGTATGATCAAAAGAAGCATGGAGGCGTATAAAAGGGTGTTGGATCTTGAAAACGATACCGTGAAAACTGAGTCTATAAGGCAGGAACTGGAAAAGGTTTTGTCAGCAGTAAGGGATATGGATAACAGGATTTATTAGTTATTTGTGATCATATGTATTGGGCGAATTTTTTACATTTATACCAACCGGCCGACCAGCAGCCGGACATCTTGGAAGCTGTAGTAAAACAAAGCTACGAAAAGCTTATTCAGGGAATCGTAGACAATCCTCATATTAAAATTACATTAAATATTAACGGGTCCCTGCTTGAGCTGTTTGATAAATATGGTTACCACAGTTTGATAGATAATTTGCGTTTGGCCGCCAAGAACGGTTCACTGGAATTTACAGGTTCGGCAAAGTACCACGCGTTTTTGCCACTGGTTTCTGATAATGAAATACATAGACAAATTGAGATAAATAACGAAACCGCTAGTTACTTTTTGGGCGATGCTTATGCGCCGAAAGGATTTTTTCCTCCGGAGATGGGGTACGATCCAAAACTAATCCCTATACTTGAGGATTTCGGCTTTAATTGGGTGATCCTGGATGAGATAGCGCATTCCGGGGGGAGTGAGCCCGTGGACTATAGTAAAACATATAAGATAAAAGATTCTAATTTAAATGTTTATTTTAGGGATAGGAGAATAAGTAACTTAATCATGAGTGCAGTCGTGCGTACACCCGGGAGTCTTAAAGAGGCTTTAAAAGGTGATTTGGA
>Ga0075570_108_pt1 | contig 36803 bp, 39 predicted proteins | sample RifGroA1_FD_68156 | JGI IMG/M metagenome (GOLD analysis project Ga0075570, IMG submission 68156) | candidate division WWE3 bacterium GW2011_GWA1_41_8
AAAGGCGACCTTCACTCACATACTATTGCATCGGACGGTTTAAATACACTTGCTGAGATGGTAAATGAGGCGAGAACAATGGGCTATCAATATATTGGAATATCAGACCATTCTCCCAGCATACTAAGCCGCGGTTATGATGATGTTATTTCTATAATTGAACGTCAAAGAAAAAGTATTGATAGTATTAACGAGGCTCAGAACGATATAAAAGTTCTTTTTGGATATGAGGTAAACATCCTTGCTGATGCTACTTTAAGCCTTCCTGATGAGATTTTAGCAATGCTTGATTATGTGGTTGCGTCTATTCACACATCGTTCAACCAGGGCATGGATATAATCACCGGGCGGCTTCTCGCGGCTATTGAGAATCCGTATGTAACGATTATCGGGCACCCAAGCGGAAGGTTAATCAACGAACGGGAGTCATGTGATATAAACTGGGGGAAAGTTTTCAAGGCTGTATTAAAGTATGATAAAATCCTTGAAATTAATAGCCAGCCTAACAGACTAGATCTTGCCGATGACCTGGTGCAAGAAGCTGTCCGTTTGGGAATTAAGTTAGTTATTGATACCGATGCACATGATACCGGAAGTTTGCATTTTATGAAATATGGAATTGATGTAGCGAGGCGTGGGCATGCCGAAAGGAGAAATATAATAAACACCCTAAACTATGAGGATATGCTTGAAGTGATAAAAAAGGCATAACTTCCACTTCCCTATGAAATTGAGTATAATCTAGACAGTAATTTATTGTTGAAAAGGAGGTCTAATGCCTACTATTCTTATCGTTTTGATACTACTTGCTGTTCCGTTAGTGTATGTAGTATTAGTATATAATTCATTCGCTTCCATGAAAGTGCGGATCCAGGAGGCCTGGAGCCAGATCGATGTCCAACTGAAAAGAAGGATCGACCTTATCCCGAATCTTGTTGAGACGGTTAAAGGTTACGCGACACACGAGAAGGAAGTGTTTGAGAACGTTACAAAAGCACGGGCTGCTTTAATGGGCGCACAAACCCCAGAACAGGCCGGCCAGGCTGATAATATGCTTACCGGTGCTCTTAAAACACTCTTTGCAGTTGCTGAGGCGTATCCTGAACTGAAAGCTCAGGAAGGTTTTGTAAAACTACAAAGTGAACTAAGCGATACCGAAGATAAAGTCGCGTATTCAAGACAATTCTATAACTCAACCGTCAGAGACTATAACTCCAAACTGGTTGTTTTTCCAAGCAACTTAATTGGTAATATGTTTGGGTTCAAGTCTCAGGAGTTCTTTGAAGCGGAGGAAGCCGAAAGAGCAGCAGTAAAAGTAGATTTCTAGTTGTAAATGGCGAGTATATATACGCAGATAGACCAGAATAAGCGTGGGACGTTGCTGATAATTGCAGCATTTATTGGTGTTATTGCAGCGATCGGGTGGTTTCTGGGTGAATTCTATTTTGAAGGTAGTGGGCTCTTTTTTATAGGTATTGCTTTGATATTTTCAAGTGTTTCGGGATTCGTCAGCTACTATAATTCGGATAAAATGGTCCTTGCGATATCAGGTGCCCATGAGGTAGCGCCTACAGAAAATGAGTATCTCCATAACCTTGTTGAAAACATCAGTATCGCATCAGGTCTCCCCAAACCCAAAGTATTCATGATTGAGGATACAGCTTTGAACGCTTTTGCTACAGGCCGTGATCCCGAACACGGAGTAGTTTGTGTCACCACCGGTATAGTGAACACTTTGGAAAAAAGGGAATTGGAAGGTGTGATTGCTCATGAAATGTCTCATATCGGTAATTATGATACAAGGTTTATGACTATTGTGAGCATACTTGTAGGATCTATCGCGTTAATTGCCGATTTTTTCACACGAGGGATGTTCTACGGTGGCGGAAGAAAAAGAGGTTCGGGAGGCGGTATTCTAATGTTGATAGGGGTTGTACTTATAATATTGAGTCCGATTTTCGCTACCCTGATCAAGCTCGCACTTAGCAGACAGAGGGAGTATTTGGCTGACGCGACATCCGCGATGATAACAAGATATCCGAAAGGGTTGGCTGACGCTTTATTAAAGCTTGGAACAGATGTGGAAGTGTTGGAAGCTGCAAACGGAGCTACAGCTCATTTGTATATTTCAAATCCTCTAAAGGGTGGTCACGGGGGATTAATGTCCAGTTTGTTTAGCACACACCCGCCGATAGAAGACCGTATAGCCAGACTTTTGCAAATGTGAGACCTGTTTCTATTGGGGGTAACTTATGCGGATAAAAAATGCAGAGTAATTTTAGTCACTCTGCATGAGATCGAGCGGTTAATCACCGGATGGCGACAGTCACAGCTGTAAGGATGACGATGAATCCTAACAAAGCTACAGCAAAGCCAAATTCACTTGCCCAGATTTCCTTAGCCACATTCTTTATTCTTTTTCTGTTCATCATTGTCTCCTATGCTTCGGTTAAATACATTAGTTTGAGTTTTAAAATTGTTATGTGAAATTAAAACAGCAGGAAATTCCCTTATCAAATGGGTTTTCCTTTGTTATTATAACATTTGATATGTCAGAATTAATAATCACCAAAGAACAGGTTAAAAGGATCGCACATTTGTGCAAGCTGCAACTAACAGAAGCTGAGTTGGAAAAGTTCTCACAAATGTTCACACAAACTCTGGCTGTAATTGATGTTTTAAATGAACTGGATACTTCCGATGTTCCTGAAACTTACCAGGTAACCGGTTTGGGAAATGTATTTCAGGAAGATGTTGAGCAAAAAGGAACATTAACACAAGAAGAGGTTTTAAAGAATGCAAAAAATAAAAAGCGTGGGTTAATAGTCACAAAAGGAGTTTTTGACCGTTAACCCGGGTAATAACTTAAATGGCCAGATTAAATGAACTGAATTTAATAGACGCTCTGGAAGGTTTAAAAACCGGTAGATTCACCAGTACCGAACTGGTGACTGCATGTTATGAACAGATAGAGCAGTTTGACCCCGTGGTTAAGGCATTTGTTACGTTTACTAAGGAACGTGCGTTAGAGCAAGCTAAAGAAGCAGATGACTTGATACAGAAGGAGGGGGGAAAGGCGTTTGAGAAAAAACCTTTACTTGGTATTCCATATGCGTGTAAGGATAATTTTAGTACAACAGGCATTGAAACAACTGCAAGTTCGAATATATTAAAAGGGTATTTTCCTCCATATGAATCAACAGTAACAACAAGAGTTAATGAAGCTGGTGGGATTATGTTGGGTAAGACGAACATGGATGCTTTTGCACACGGTTCTTCTACCGAAACCTCCGATTTTTTCAAAACGTTAAATCCGTGGGATATATCAAGAGTGCCGGGAGGTTCTTCCGGAGGCTCTGCAGTCGCCGTTGCATCTGATATGTGCATTTTTGCTTTAGGTAGTGAGACAGCCGGAAGCATCAGAGGTCCTGCAGCATGGTGCGGAGTTACAGGTATGAAACCAACATACGGAAGAGTTAGTCGTTATGGTGTAATTGCTATGGCATCGTCTACAGATTCTCCCGGTCCGTTGACAAAGACGGTTGATGACGCGGCGTATGTTTTAGAAATAATCGCGGGTAAGGACCCTTTTGACGCAACTACATCTCCAAAATCCGTACCGGAATATAGCGGTTTTATCAAGGACTTTGACCTAAAAGGTTTTAAGATCGGCAGACCCCGTTCGTATTTTGAAATTGACCTGGAAGATGAGGTCAGGGAAATTGTTGAAAGCGCTGTTAAAAAATATGAAGAATTAGGTGCCGAGATTGTAGATATGGATCTTTTGGACCCAAAGTATTCAATAGCCGTATACACGATTTTACAAAGGTCTGAAGTTTCATCGAACCTGGCACGTCTTGACGGCATAAGGTATGGTCAGAACAGAGAAGCTTTTGGGATGGAAGCGAGAAAGCGAATGATGCTTGGGGCTTATACATTAAGTGCCGGTTATTATGATGCTTACTATTCAAAAGCGCAAAAAGTCAGAACATTAATTATTGAGGATTTTAATGAGGCTTACAAGAAAGTGGATCTTGTGATAGGACCTACAATGCCAAGTATCGCTTTAAAACTTGGTGAGTCCGATAATTCTCCAATGTTTGGTGAACTGATGGATGTGTTGGCTGAACCTAGTGCTATTGCGGGATTGCCTGGCATATCAATAAATGCCGGTTTTAGCAGGGGAATGCCTGTAGGGGTGCAGCTGATAGGTCAGCAATTGACTGAAGGAAACGTAATGGGGGTAGCCAAAGTATTCCAGCAAAACACGGATTTTCATTTGAACAGGCCGGTAATAAAAAGTTCGGAATAAATTGAGAGGATTTTACAAATGTTACTAAAAATACTAAAAAGTTTAATTTCAGGAGCTACATCACGAGGAAGGTACTCCGTATCTCCTCCGACACAGGAAAATATCGCTAAGGATTGGGATAGTATAAATAATTTGCTGAAGCTCAAAGGCCCCTCCCAGCTTAGACAGGCGTTAATAACTGCTGATAAATCGTTGGATAACGCGTTAAAAGATATTATTCCCGGTGAAACAATGGGCGAGAGACTAAAGAATGCAAAAGACAGGTTTGATCCTATAATGTATAACAAGATTTGGGAAGCGCATAAAGTCAGGAATATGACTGTTCATGAATCAGGCTACGAACCGCCCCACTTTGTATTAACGGATGCGGTTGAAAATTTGAGAAAAGCATTAGTTTCTCTTGGAGTAAGAGTCTAATATGAGAAAAACTGTCCTAATAACGGGAGGATCAGAGGGGTTGGGTAAGGAGGTAGCCTCTGTTTTGAGAAATGATTACAATGTAATAATTCTCTCAAACCACGAGGAAAGTCTTAAGAAATCTGAGGAAGAACTAAAAGTTCCTGCGGTTTTTTGTGATATTACAGACCCTGAGGCAATAGAAAAATCGGTAAAGGAAATCAGTGAGATCTACGGAGGAATAGATATTTTAATAAACAATGCCGGGATTTGGCTCGGTGGCGAACTTGATAGCAGCAGTTACGATGACATTGCAAGGGTACTAATGGTAAATGCTTTAGGAACCATATACATGACAAAAGCCGTGCTACCGTTCATGAAAAAGAAGGGCTCGGGCAAAATAATTAATATAGGGTCAATAAACGGCGTGGAAACTAAGACCGACAGAAGCGTGTATATTGCTTCTAAATGGGCAGTTACGGGGTTTACCAAGGCAATGCGAAAAGAGTTGGAAAAATACGGTATTGCTGTGATCGGTTTACAGCCTGGATTAATGAGGACCGAGTTACATAGGAAAGCAGGCACGGAGCGTGATTATACGTGTGCGATGAGTGTAAAGGACGTTGCCAAGGTAGTAGAATTTGCTGCCAGTTTAGAAAATATCGTTTTGGAACAAGTAGTTTTTAGAAACCTGCATTGCGAAATATTTTAAAAAATATATGACTGAAAGAGAATTATTAGGCGAATATAAGCTGGTTCTTGGGATGGAGATCCACCTGCACCTCAAAACAAAGACCAAAATGTTCTGCAGGGATAGTGCGGATATTTACGAAGCTGAGCCAAATACACATGTTTGTCCCGTATGTTTAGGGTTGCCCGGCGCACTTCCTGTACCTAATAAGGATGCTGTTAGAATGACGCAATTACTTGGACTGGCGGTTAAAAGTTCACTAAATAAAGACTCCCGTTTTGACAGGAAACATTATTTTTATCCTGATCTGCCAAAAGGTTATCAAATAAGCCAATACAAACAGCCTCTCTGTGTAGGTGGTTTTTTGAAACTGGATTCGGGAACAACGATTGAGATAGAACGCATCCATCTCGAAGAAGACACCGCAAAGTCTTTTCATGAGCTTGGTAACACATTGATTGATTTTAATAAATCAGATATGCCATTGGCAGAAATAGTAACGGGACCGTCTTTTAGAAACATTGCCGACGCGGTTGAATTTTCCAAGAAAATACAGGATATTGCTCGTTATTTAGGTATTAGTGATGTTGATATGGAAAAAGGTCAAATGCGTCTTGAAGCCAATATATCCATAAGAACGGCCGAAATGGAAGAGAAGGGTATTCTTCCAAGTTATAAGGTGGAGATAAAGAATATAAACTCTTTCCGGTTCATGGAAAAAGCCGTTCGTGCAGAGATCGTACGCCAAAAAAAACTGTTAGACAAAGGAGAGGCGCCTGTTCAGGAAAATAGAGGTTTTGATGAGAATTCAGGAAAGACCGTTTCACAAAGAGAAAAAGAAGAAGCTCATGATTACAGGTATTTTCCGGAGCCTGATATTCCACCTATGCATTTTGACGAAAACTACGTCGCGGATATTAAAAGTTCATTAACTGAATTGCCTGATGAAAGAAAAGCGAGGTTAGTAGATGAAATGGGGTTAAACAAACAGGTTGCTGCATTTTTATCATCAGGAACAAACATCAATATTTATGAGAAATTTGCGGATCTTACGGATAATAAGCATGACCCTGTGAAAATAGGAAATTTGCTTATGAATAGAAAAGAACTTTGGAGCATGGAGGTTTCAGATATAGAAAGCATTATAAAGACTTCAGAGGACAAGATAACGGATGAAGATTCGATAAAATCTGTGGTTGAAAAAGTGCTTGCAGATAATCCCGATGCTGTCGAAGCAGTAAAGGCTGGCAAAACCGCTACTTTTGAGTTCTTGGTAGGGCAGGTAATGAGAGAAACAAGCGGAAAAGCCGATTCTACAATCGCAAGGAAACTAATAACAGACCTTATAGGACGATAAGCCCATAGTATTTGACTGTTTAAGTAAAATACACTATAATAACGCCACAAATTCGGATTTATCCAATTTTAAAAAAGGAGAGCAGAGATGTCACAGATAGCAGCAGTCCTTTTCGAAAGAAAGTATCAGGACATGTACGGGTGGGAAAATTTGGTTTCACTAATACTTATTTTCATAATTTTATTATCGCTAGTGAAACTGGTGGGAGTATTAAACCTATCAACAGGTATTTTTCCATTTAATTGCGTACCGGTTTCAGGAAAGGTGTTTATCTGTATCCGATAACTATTAAAAGCCGAGGGTCACTCTTTTTACCCCCGGCTTTTTCGTTTTAATACCCCATTATTACGCATCAATATAACTTATTAAAAGATTTTGTTTTCATCTGATACTATATCAGTGTGGAACTAAGATTCGATCCCGAAAATCCAAAATATGAGTACGTAACCGAACTTTCAAGAGCTGAAGAAGTTCTAAAAAGCCTTGAAAAAGAGGATATATTAGCCGTTGACGTTGAATCCAGCGGCTTGGATCCGTATACTTCGACATTGCTTCTAATACAAATAGGAACCCCTGAGATCAGCTATGTTTTTGATGCGCGCATGTTAAAAATCGGGGAGTTTTCCTTATTTAAACAGCTTATGGAGGGTACAAAGACCTTAAAACTACTGCACAACGCAAAATTTGATTATGGTTTTATAAAAGTAAACACGGGTGTGGAAGTGAACAATATGTATGACACAATGCTAACCGAAGCCATCCTGACAGCAGGTTTAGTAGGAAAATCGTCTTCACTGCAAGAATTGAGTATGAGATATCTTGAATTAAGTATAGACAAAGGGACAAGAAAAACGTTTTACAATTATACCGGAAAAATTACAGAAGCCCAGTTACAGTACTCGGGTTTAGATACTTTGGTTCTGTTTCCCATTTTTGAACAGCAGACAAAAAGATTAAAAGAGGAAGGTCTTGTGAACATAGCCAAACTGGAATTTGCAGTCACAAAAGTGGTGGCAGAAATGGAACTTAGAGGAGTTTATATAGATGTTCCAAAATGGCGGGAAATCATAAAGGATCTTCAGGTAAAAAGAGATGACTATGCAGCACAATTCCAGGAATTGGTCAGGCCTTATTACAACTCCTCCCAGTCTGACCTGTTTGGTAATTTATCAGATGCTATAAATGTGAACAGCCAGGTTCAACTGATGGATCTTTTTAATAATAGACTTAGATTGAACATCCCTTCCACCGGAGATGGAGTATTAGCAAATATGGACCATCCGGTCGCAAAAGTTTTAAGAGATTACCGTGGATATGAGAAATTAATTTCCGCTTTTGGCGATTCGTTACTGGCTCAGGTTAATGTTAAAACCGGTCGTCTTCACCCGGATTTCAAGCAGTTAGGTGCCGCTACAGGCCGGTTCGCCTGCGCCAACCCAAACCTCCAGCAACTTGTTGTCACGGACTATTCTTCTATGGAAATGAGAGTTTTGGCGGATCAATCCGGAGATACGAAGTTTATCCAGGCATTAAAAGACGACCTGGATGTACACTCATATACAGCCTCATTGATGTTCAACAAGCCTTATACGAACGAATTTAAAAAGCTATATCCCGATCTCAGGCAGGCGGCAAAAATCATAGGTTTTGGATTGATGTACGGCATGGGTCCTCATAGTTTAGGGCGTCAAATCGGCGTTACACCGGAGGAAGGCAAAGAATACCTGGAGAAATACTTCCAAAGCTATCCGAGCGTACGGAAATATTTAGATAAACTTGCAACTAATGCGGTCAAGAACGGTTGGAGTAAAACCCCTGCAGGAAGGAAAAGATGGTATACGATTCCTGACAAGATGGACCCGGATTACTCTAAAAAGATCGGTCAGATACAACGGGAAGCAAAAAACCATCCTATTCAAGGCACGAATGCCGATATTACAAAGTTTGCCCTAGTATTTCTACACGAACGTCTTCAAAAAGAAGGTGTGGATGGGTTTGTGACGCACACGGTTCATGATGAAATAGTTTGCGAGGTAAGGGCTGACCAGGCTAAGGACTGGGCATTAATACAACAAGAAGAAATGGTTCGCGCAGGGGAGCTGATCCTTAAAAAGGTTCCTGTCAGGTCGGATCCGTTCGTTGGTGATTATTGGGAGCATTAAAACCCACGAAAACTAGCCCATAACATAGCACTCCCCTTGACTAAGTGCTAAAAGATGATAAAGTATACACATGGTTATCTGCCACAGGTGCGGGCAACGTCCCGCCGTTATATCAACTAATAAAATCGTTGATGGTAAACAAGTTTACCTCGCACTTTGTGAAGTCTGCCACAACGAAATACTCAAAGAAGCTCAAGGTACGTCCAAACTGGATAAGTTCGGTAGGGATCTTACCCAGATGGCCCGTGAAGGGAAGCTTGATCCCGTGATAGGTCGTAAAGATGAAATTGAGCGGGTTATCCATATATTATCAAGAAGAACCAAGAATAATCCGGTGCTCATCGGAGATCCCGGTGTTGGAAAAACAGCCATTGCTGAAGGTCTGGCACAAAGGATCGTGGTCGGGCAAGTTCCGGAACCTTTAAGGGGAAAGAGAGTTTTTGCTCTTGATCTGGCTTCGGTATTAGCAGGTACCTCACATAGAGGAATGTTTGAGAGTAGATTAAAGGATATTATAGAAGAGGTTGTTAATGCCGAGGGGCAGATCGTACTTTTCTTAGATGAACTGCATACTGTTGTTGGTGCAGGTTCAGCTGAAGGAGCGATGGATGCGGCTAATATATTAAAACCGGCTTTATCACGCGGTGAACTGCAAATGGTTGGTGCAACAACGATAGACGAATACCGTCGATATATCGAAAAAGATGCTGCATTGGAAAGAAGGTTCCAGCCCATAACAATAAACGAACCAACACCCGAGGATACAATCGCTATATTAAAAGGTTTACGGGAACGTTATGAAAAACACCATCAGGTAAATATAACGGATGAAGCTATCTTATCCGCAGTTAAAATGTCTGACAGGTATATAAGCGACAGGTTCCTGCCGGATAAAGCAATAGATCTTATAGACGAGGCCTCTGCATATGTTAGGCTTTCCCAGGTTAAAGAACCGGAAACACTCAAGCAGGTAGAGGAAAATCTAAAGGAACTTAAAGATAAAGTTAAATCAATAGAAGAATTTGAAAAAAGAGAAAAAGTTCAAAATGAAATAGATGATCTCGAAAAAGTGAAAAGCGAGCTTGTTGAGATTTGGACCAAAACAAAACTAGAAGAAATACCCTATGTGACAGAAGATTCAGTAATTAAAGTAGTATCACGCATGACCGGCATTCCGCTTGAAAAACTCAGTGTCGAAGAAAAAGAGCGTTTAATGCACATGGAAGACAAGCTAAAGGAACGCCTCGTCGGCCAGGATGAAGCTGTAGGAATGGTTTCTGAGGCTGTTAGAAGGGCGCGTGCGGGCTTAAAAGACCCTGCCAGGCCTATTGGCACCTTTTTGTTCTTAGGTCCCACTGGTGTGGGTAAGACAGAGCTATCCAAGACATTAGCTGAGGTACTTTATGGAGATGAGGACATGATAATAAGGCTGGATATGAGCGAATATATGGAAAAACACTCGGTTAGCAAGATGATAGGAGCGCCTCCGGGATATGTTGGGTATGAAAAAGCTGGGGGATTCACTGACATTGTCAGAAGAAAACCTTTCTCCGTAATACTCCTGGACGAAATCGAAAAGGCACATCCTGATGTGTTTAACACATTGCTTCAGATAATGGAGGACGGAAGACTGACTGACAGTAAAGGACGGACCGTTGACTTTAAGAATACGATAATAATTATGACTTCAAACGTTGGTTCCGAGTTCCTTAAGAGAGCTGAGATAGGGTTTGACAGCGGTACACCCGGTAAAAAGACCAAAGCTCAGGATAAAAAGGAATTCGAGAACCGAGTGATGAAGTTACTAAAAGATTCGTTCAAACCGGAGTTCCTAAACAGAATAGATGAGGTTGTTATATTCAATACTTTATCAAAACAAGATATCAGAGAGATCGTGGACAGGTTACTTGTGAAAGTAGAACAAAGGCTGGGTGAGCAGGAGATCTCAGTTAATATCGATAAGAAAGCGCGGGACTACTTAGCTGAACAAGGTTTTAGCACTGAGTATGGGGCAAGGCCCCTAAGACGCTTGATCCAGAAAGAGATCGAGAACGTTCTATCCAGCAAGATAATTTCAGGTGAGCTGGCTAAGGGGGATGAAGCCGAGATTACGACCGGCGAACCAGGTTTAAAGGTAATTGTTAAAGCCTCTGTAAAAACTCACATCTAACGCTTGTATCTTGTATTACAGCTGAATTTTTGATAATCTCTCTCAGTATGTCGAATACGAACGACGAAAAACAGAAAATGCCCGACTTTAGCCCTGGAGATACAGTTCGGGTGAGCTATAAGATCATAGAAGGCGAAAAAACAAGAATACAACCTTATGAAGGCATTGTTATTGCTATGAATGGCAAGGGTATTTCAAAGACTTTTACCGTACGCAAGATCGGTGCGGATAACATTGGTGTTGAAAGAATATTTCCTATATACTCTCCGAATATCACACAGTTAACTATTGTTAGAAAAGGCCGCGTACGAAAGGCAAAGCTTTACTACCTGAGAGCTAAAAAAGGCCGTGCAGCAACTAGAGTTAAAGAAAAGATTTCCTAGTTCACTCTATCTATTCCTCTACATTACTTAAATAGTTTTTTCATACTCATTTTCATTATCATTGTCCAGTTCGCAAATAATGAGAAACATTGTTTTTGATATCAGTTCTATGGATAAGATTAAAGTTAGAGCTTACGTACTTTAGTGCGTAAGCTCCGGATATTTCTAATGGACTCCATTTTTTCTCAATGTGATCATTTCTTTATCGGCGAGAATATCGTTTGGACCCAATTCCTCACAGTTTCGAAATACCACATAGTTTAGGTAAGAGACTTTTTGAATTTTCTCAAGAAAACGCAGGAACTCATCTACCTTGATAGTATCCTTACCCCAGTCGGCGGGAAGAATTACTGTTCTTGTACCGCTTAAGTTCAAATCTGAATGCGAATTCATTTGAAACTCCCTTCTCCATTAAGAGTGATTATATTTGATAAAGCTTTTGGGAATTTTATATTATATTTATGGTTTTACCAAGACTTTTTCTAGACTACAGGCATTTACCGGTAGACGTATTGAATAATGGCGTTTTATTCAGCTCCCGGTCCGACGGCGGGTTAAGTTCGACCTCTATTGATGAACGAGTGTATTTCCTCTGGCATTGATAAAGCTCGTCTTCAAAAGAATCCTTACTTTCTATCCATATATCGATATGTTTCCTCTTTTCGTCCTGCCAATTTTCAATACACCCCTCGCACATATCTTCCATAATAATATATTTTTTGATGTAGGGAACATAAATGATCGTCCCCGGTTTATAAAGATCGCGGTCAGTAGCAAATGTAATCGGGTCTTTGTACGAACCTGTACCGCCGGCCTTATCGTGAATGGATGCCGAATATTTTTTGTGGGGATAAGCGATATTTTTTCCTGATGGACTGTTATCGTACCAACCGTAGTAGGTTATGTAGACGTTAGTATAATCTCCGGATTTAGTTGTGGGTTCTTGTGTTGGTTTAGCCGAAGGTTTTGGGGTTGTAGGTAGGGCTTCTTTTTTTTCAGATTCATTGGTAACAGGCGGAGGAGGAGTGTTTAAAGAGACATCCTCTGTCTTTTCGGTAAGGGGTAGGGGCATAGACTCTACCTCGGTGCTACTTTTATTTGGTGTGTAGTTATTTAATAGAACTGACGATCCCAGTCCAACAACTGAAATTAAAGTAAGAATTAACAGCTTCCGGGATTTTTTAGCTTTAATAAATTTCATGGCAGAGTTTATTGTGTTATTTATTATACATGTTTTGTATTAGGGTAAATAAAGAGCCTGGTGACGGTTAAATTCGCCAGGCTTTTGTGTTTTTACATACGTTTTTGTCTCTTTCTGCAGTATGGGCACGTAATGACGGTGCCTTTAGCCGCACTACGGACAGAAATGCCTTCTTCGCTTCTTTTGAAAGGGAGCTGACATCCATTGCATTTTTGATCGTTTGGGAGGGTTACCGGACTTGGGTTTCCTCTCCGAGGTCGTTTATTTGTCATTTTACCCTTCTTTCTAGCGTCGAGCTAAAGAATAAATCTTATTTCAATTCCAGCAATAGTTACCGGCTTGTCTTCGTCTCTCTCGCTCCTAATTTCGATGTAAATCTTTGTCGTGTACAATGGGTTGATTTTTAAACGGATTATAACAATATAGGTTAATATAATCAAATCCCGGTTGGCAATACTCATCCATAACAAACTTGGTTTTTTTATAATCTATTTATTCCTTCAAACAGACTTTTGTTATATAATGTCGCGTACCCACTGCAAAATAAATAAAAAAGGAGAAGTTCTAATGAAATGCCCGTCTTGCATTGAAAAGAAACGTAAGACTGGAAACAGAAGCTTGCGAGTAGGGAATGTACCTGCGTCCGGCCGTGCAGCACAAAATAATCTGTGCTGTAAATGCGACCGGGAGCTAAACGGAACCCAAACGGCGCAGGACAAGGGGGAAAAACAGCTTGAAAAAGAACGTCGTCGTAAGTTACAGGAACTGTTTCTGCAATATGTAACGGGACATTGATAATATTGTGCGTGCTTATTGGCCTATGGCAATAATGCACGCACTTCCTTTTTTAATAGAACTTTGTTATTTCGAAGCGGATAATTTTTACTTCTGTTTCTGGTGAAACCTCTCGATTATAATAATTTGAATATGTTTTATACATAACCTTTTCTGATTCAATGAATTCATGGCCGATCGAGTCTTCCTCCGATAGATTTTTGAGTGCTTTAACGGATACACCCGTTACAATTGCTTCTGCAAATGGGGTTAGTTCGGGTTTTTTGATTAATATTATTTTGTTATCTTTCCTGATATCTTTGTCATCAAACAACCGCCAAGTCGTAGTTTTACTTCCGTTTAATATAAGTTCAACAATATCAGGTGAGAATTTGAGTGTTTTCATATTTAAATAATACTATTTTACAGACGAATTGCATGGAAATAAAAATAGCCCCCAACTCTCCACATAACGCGTTATAAGAGTCGGGGACTAATAAATACACTCAAAATACATACGTGATGGCTAAATACCACCACCACACGTTGAGTGTCGAAAAAATCAGTGTCAATCCAATTACTACTGGGATTAACGACTTACCAGGAATCCCGAACTTTGCTCCTTGTATTAGGGAAAATACGATTGCCCTAACTAAAAATACAAACGAGACTAGCGCGGAGCTTACAATTGATATTCTTACTACCCAAAGTTGCACCTCAACTATGTCCATTTACTCCTCCTCTTCATCGCTTGTTTTATTTGAATAATACCTAAGTATATAACGATATTGGCCTATAGTCAATTTGATGGAGATGGGTTTAAAAAATGAAATATTTTATATCATGGTGAGGGCGGTGGGAATCGGACCCACGACACTCTGGTTAAAAGCCAGATGCTCTACCACTGAGCTACGCCCCCATTTAAGCCTAACAACATGCCATATTTTACACTATAGTTCCTCTTAATTAAAGACTGTGCTAACAGGACTTTATAGCCGAAAAGGAAAACCTTCCGCTTTTATAACGGAAGGTTAAAAATCTATGCCACACGTGTTAATGAACCGTCCTGATCATACCTGAATTGATACTTTACGTTACCTTTCCTTCTTACATCTACAACTTGGTAATAGTATCTTACTGTTACTAAGTACGTATGACCTTTTTCTGTAAGAACCTGGAAATATGCGGTGAATAGCCTATAATCAAGTACAGTTTGTTTTATCACATCTTTTGTGATTTCTCTTAAGGCTCTCTCACCAATCTCTATGCAGTACAATCTCACCCCGCATATTTGATAAGAGATGTAATAACTTATCATAGTGCACACCACAAGTATAAGTATTACTGGTAAGTTTGATCCATTATATCCAAGCACAAATAAAGCAAGGTATACGGATAGTACGAAAACACAAAATGCTAAGAGTGCAATGTATATCAGATATGCCAAATCACTTTTTGAGAGTCGTTTTATAAACGGTTTTACAACTCCGCGTGACAAACGTTGACTAAAATCACCGATTAGTATGAACGCAAGAACGAGAACTATACACGAAATTATTGTGATCATTGAAAAGTTACCTTTCTCCCTTCTGTTTATAGTATTCGAGTAAAGTTAGATAATTATATCATCAATAGCCGGTAGTACAGTAATAAAGCAACAAGAAGTTGCTTAATATCCGGGTACGTTTTATAATACCACACAACATAACCTATATTTATGTCTTGTGAAATATTTCCGGTTCACAAATACTGATTTCAAACCATAACGTTAATTAGGAGATTGTCATGAGAGTTTTACCGAAAACCAGATACGCTGTACTCGGTCTTGGAACGGTGGTTTTTGTAGCATTTCTAACCATTTCCGGTTTTGTTCTTGGAAATGTATCGGCGCGGCCTCAGGAAATTCCCGGTTGGATAGATCCGCCAACATTGGATCCAACGCCCGTGAGTACAAATGACGATGTCGAGTCTGCATGGGCAGAGCCTAAAAGCTTTCACGGTTCTGTCACTCTTGGAGCGGAACCATACATACATGTTACCCAGGACAATACTGTAGTTTTAGTTAATAACTCGAACTATACAGTTGCTGTTGATCCGAAGAACCTAGGCGCGCTGATGAACTTAATCGGTCCGTGCAGTATTGAGTTGTATGTAGTTTCAGGAAGTGACCAGATCCCTCAAGAAGTATCCAAAAGACAAACCTACGTCCACGGAAATCCCGAGGAGATGGATGAGCGTTTGAATGTTCAGCTCATATCCACTTGTTACAACAGCGATGACATCTCAGGGACAGGTTATGGGAAATACCAAGGTGTGCGCATCTATAGTTTAATAGAGCGTTTAAAGTACCAGGAATACCTGGATCTAGCAAGCAAAAATAATGTACCGATCGGAGAGTATACGGTTCAGGGTGAGAGAGCGTATAGGCTATTACTCCCGTACTACACCGAAAATGGCGTCTTAGGACCTACTCTGAGAATAGAATAAAAAAAAGAGGCGGATTGTCGATGTTCATCGGCAAACCGCCTTTTGTATTTAGTTATCCCTGTCCATTTAATTACGGTATGAAAATCGATACCTTTTAAGGTGGCTTGTCCGGATCGTAATGTTGAGCATCCTCTGCAGGCATGTTCTTGTATGCTATATTTCCAAATACATTCGACTTTGGTATTTCACTACTGCTCTCTTCTTTATACATTCCACTATCTTGCGACGGCGATGTAGTCGAAACTTTTTCTGTGCCTGTACTTTGCGGCCTCCGTGGTTTTGCTGTTGCGGCTGGGGCTGGTTTTACTGGCGCGAGTTGCTCTAGTTTCGCTTCTGGTGCAAGAAGTTCCTGAACCTGAGATACGGTCCAGAGAACAAAAATCGAACCAAGTATTGGCCAAGGCCAGTCCGGGTCCCTGAAAAAGTACACCAGATTATCAATAAGCCACGAATCACTTTCGGCTGCGATCCTGCTAAGAAATTGATATGCAGAATTCTCTTGCTGTAACGAGGATCCTGTGATCTGAGCGATAATTAAGGGTGTACCGAGTATCAGTATTCCCCATAAAATCTTCCTAAGCACTTGTTTTTCTCCTTAAATGTACGTTTAGTACGTTCACACACGATAGAAAAGTTATCTAATTGAGATTATATAAGAGCCTATAATAAAAATCAAAATAAATTGTGAACAGCTTAAGGATTGTGATAATATTTTAATATGAAAAGGGAACAAGTATTTTCGTTGGTGTATATAACATTCGCGACAGGAATTATTGCTAGTGTTATCCAAAAGACCTTAATAAACATATTCATGTTTCCACTTATTCTGCGCCCCGATTTAAGTCCACAGGGACTATCTCATACGAAACTTATTACTATGTTGGTAGTTGTAATTCCCTTTCCTATTTATGTTTTAGGCGGTATCTACTACTATTACAAAAACAGAAACACCCAGCATAGTGGGGCAATTATAGGCTTAGTTCTGATGTTTTTGTTAGGATTGTTTGCAATATCGGCAATAAGAACGGTATTTTGGCCGGAAATTTAATTCTTTGGTAAACTCCCTGAATTTCAGATGGAACACTTGGATGTAGTTAGTAATTCATGTTCAAGATGTGTTAAGTAACTGTCTGGAACCCTGCCAAGTTGGTGTTAGTAACAAGATTTCTGATAATTATTAATCTATCCCAGGAGTAATCAAATATTACGAAAACCTAACATAAATGACATATTGAGCGAAATGTGAAGATTAAGAGTGGGCATTAAATGCAAAAAGACCCCTGTAAGGTATAGTTCCTTAATCAGGGGTCTCTTGTTTTAGTCCGCCAGCATAATCGCAGTATGATACTTCACCCACTCACCATTGTGCATGTTGAAGATTTGGTCATCTTCGCCTTGCACGCTCACATTTTGGGGGTTAAGTTTCTCACCAACGATCACCTGAACAAATGAATGACCGACGTTTTGCTTGCCGATGTCACGAATGTGGAAAACAATCATGTACTGAACATCGTCGCGACCGACAATAGGGCGGATACTCACACTACGGTAGTCAATCCGATGAAGAACCTCGGGGCACGTGGAGGCAATTGACTCCAATGCAATACCTTCGAGTTCATCGAGATCACGTAGCAGGTTACGTCCGCCTTTAGTATTACGCGGGTCAACACCGTTTTTCAAATCAGAACCCTCTACATCTTTAAGGTCCATGTGTACCGAGTTCAAATGCCATTCGCCTGAAAAATCCTTCACAAGACTTATGTACAGGCACCGAGCATGTGCAGGTACAATTTCGCCGTTGTCATGCCAACCTGTAGCAATGGAAACCTCGTAAAATCGATACGAAAAGTTTTCGCGAAGCAGTTTGAAACTTGCTGCTTTTAATACGATTTCCTTGGTATGAAGAAACAGGTCTAATTCGCGAATGGCTGACAAGACACTTGCCGATACAATCACTTTCTGAGACATTTCGTCCTCCTATTGAGAATGGGGCATTACGCCCAGATTGGGGTATTGATGTTGTCATTATAGCAAGATACAGACGTATCGTCAACCTATAGTGAAAGTGGCTTATATATCAAAATCTCACTTGGTGACCCCGGCGGGATTCGAACCCGCGATCTTCAGGATGAAAACCTGATGTCCTAGGCCTCTAGACGACGGGGCCTTGTTTTAACAAAGCCAAAACACTCATAAAACATGGACATTTTACCAGTAAATACCTTTTAATAGCAATAACATCATAAAGAACTTTACATCATCGGGAGCAATAATTTCGCCGATTTGCTAAAATGTAGACGATTGTTTACACTCTCAATATGCAGTTCTTACAGCAGGTTTTGATTTATATATCAACTTTTTTATTAACACTCACTCCGGCTCCTGAGTTTGTGGAAGGGGTTGTAGGACAGCCGCGTTCATTTTTGCCAAGCCAAACGGTTACACAACATGATAAAACAATATCTTCACTTATATATAGGGGTTTATTCGAATATGATATCTACGGAACTTTAGTACCTAACCTTGCGGAAACCTGGGAGATTTCCGAAGACGGTATGGTTTATAAAATAAAGATCAAGGATAATCAATACTGGTCTGACGGCTCAAAAATTACATCAAACGATCTTATATACTCAGCTTACACGTCTCCCGACTTAAATGAAGTTGCTACGGACAAAGTAGACGACCTTACAGTAATGTACACACTGCCGAACAAATTCTCTCCGTTCTTAAGTTTACTAACAACAATGGTGATGCAGGAGGGTTCCGAGGATGCCGGTCATGAACTGGATCCGGTAAGCAGTGGTCAGTTCAGAGTGGTCAGAGTGGAAAGAAACGGTCCGGTTGTAAAGCAAATTACCTTATGGAACAACGACCAGGAGCAGGAAATTAGAAAGCTTGTTTTTAGATACTACGCAAATGAAGAAGAGGTGATTACGGCTGCAAATTTAGGTGAAATTGAAGGGTTCATTGGCACGCGGCAATATAAGCTTGAAAACTTTGATGAGTACAAATACCCCTTACAAGGCGTACATTATTCGCTGTACTTTAATTTAAGGAACGATAAATTCGCAGACGTGGAATTAAGACAGAAGCTGGAAAAAGTTCTTCCTGTCGAGGATCTAATCCTGCCCTATGGAATTTTTGTTGAAGGACCTATAAGTAGGAGCGTTTTTACAGAGCGGGATATAGAGTTCAATAAGTATGATAAGACGTTTAAAGGAACATTACCCGGTGTTTCTTTTACAATTACAGTTCCAGATGTAAATGAGCATGTAGAATTGGTTAAGCAGATCGAACAGATTTGGGAAAGTAAACTTGGAATCACCGTTGACATTAAAAAGGTCGACCCAACGGTTTTTTATGACGAAGTAATAAAAGATTATAACTATGAAGTGCTTTTTTACGGCCAGGAGGTAGGGCGTGACCCGGACAGGTATGTAAGCTGGCACTCTACACAAAAAGAAGGGACAGGGTTGAACTTGAGCGGATTCTCTCATGTAAGGGCTGATAGGGCATTAGAAGAGGGGAGAAATGAAGTGGATAACAATAATAGAATAGTTCACTACACGGAGTTTCAAAAAGTATTAACCGAACAAGTTCCCGCCATATTTTTGTATCACCCATATACCCGCTACTACATCAACAAATTCATAACAGGGGTTGGGGACAAGTATACGTTCAGCTTAAAAGATCGCTTTATGGATTTTTCCAACTGGAAAACGGTTAAAACACTGTAAGGTTGATGGTATAATCCCCTTGCTTACTTTACCCTGTATGGTGGCCGTAGTTCAGTGGTAGAACGCCTCCCTGTGGAGGAGGATGTCGTGGGTTCGATCCCCATCGGTCACCCCAATACTACAATATATAGTCTTCGTTTATAAACACAAGTTACTCTAAACGAGAGAAATACCATATAATATGTTTTATACTTTAAGTTATGAAAATCCTATACCTTACATCTACATTTCATCCATCAACAAACGGGGTTGCAGTTTGTGTAAAAACAACAATGGAAACGTTATTACAAAAGGGGCACGAAGTTACTGTACTTGCTCCGGATAATTCAAGTGTAAAAGATGATAGTAAAAACGTCATTAGATATTCATCAGTAACTAATCCTTTAAATACAGACTACCCATTACCGATTGTTCCCATAAATTCAAAAATTATAGACCTTCTACTTAACACAAAGTACGATATCGTCCATGCTCATCATCCTTTTCATATAGCTTGGTTCGCAGATACGTATGCTAAAAGATATAAAGTTCCGTTTGTTTTTACTTACCATACAAAATACTTAATGTATGCAGATATTTACCTAAAATTCTTATCTAAGAAATTAAGAACTAATATTGTAAATTTTGGTACAGATTATGCATGTAAATCCGCTGATCTTGTTTTTGCACCATCAACAGCTATAAAGACCGAGTTAATAAACAAGTTTCCATATATTAATGTTGAAACAATGCCAACCGGCGTGAAATTTCCCAATAACATTACAAACGAAAACAATTATTTAAGGAATAAATTGCAATTAGACAATGAGACTAAAATACTATTAAGTTTATCCAGAGTTTCTAAAGAAAAAAATATTCAGCTGTCTATAGAAAGTCTTAAGAATTTACCAACTCAATATCACTTAGTTATTGTTGGTTCGGGACCGGATGAGGGAAATTTAAAACAGTATGCTGATAATCGTGGTGTTTCAAATAGAGTAACCTTTTTTGGAAGAGTTCCCCATGAGGATGTCCCTAACTTGATGAACTCTTCAGACATTTTCGTATCACCCTCTATCACGGAAACACAAGGATTGGGTTTACTTGAAGCTATGAGTTTTGGGTTACCTGTTGTTTCTGTAAAAACTGAAGTTAGTACAGAATGGGTGCCCTTCTCCATTGGGATGGTTACGGAAAATGATAGCAGAGATTTCGCTGAAGGTATTTTGAAAGTCAGTAAAAATTATGATGAAAACAAGAAGTGTGAGATAAAGGAATATGCCTCTTCTTTTACTTTGGAAAAAACCACAGACTTGCTACTTGAAAAATACCAAGATGTTATAAATAGGAAAGCACTAACCATTGCTTTAAACAATACGGGATGGCAGTCTTGGAGTATTGATACTAAACCGGTTCTAAAAATACCTGCTAGAAATTATCCCCCGCAGAGAGATACTTATTTAGCACCTGCAATTCAGGAAAGTGAAGAGAAAACAAACAAAATTACAGGATGGTGTTCTTGGTATGCTTACTTTGACCGTATTAGTGAAGAAGTCATCAAAAACCAAGCAGAGTTTATTTATAAAAATCAAGAACATATACCTTTAGAATATGTCATTGTTGACGATGGTTGGACAAAATGGGGAGATTGGAGATCAGTTAATAGTTTGAAATTTCCTCACGGACTAAAACAGTTAGCTAGTGAAATTTCGGAAAGGAATTTGAAACCTGGGATTTGGCTAGCACCGTTTTTGGTTGAAAAAGATTCAGATACTTTTAGAGATCACAGAGATTGGTTGGTTAGCTATCAAGGTATTTTATCTGAAGGTTTTAAGGTTACTCCTTTACTTGATAGATTATGGAAATACAAGAGATACATACTAGATATTAAGCAACAAGGCGTTAGGGAGTATCTTTACGAAAGCATACACACGCTAATAGAAACTTATGGATTTAAATTATTAAAACTGGATTTTCTTTATGCACCTTATTTTGATAGAAATCTAGATACTAAAGAGGCTGGTTACTTGATTCATCATTTTCTAGAGGAGCTAAAAATGCGATATCCTGATGTTCATATAAACGCTTGCGGAATACCTTTAGTCACCGCTTTAGGTGTGAGTGATTCAGTTCGAATTGGACCGGACACTGTAGCACCTTATTTGGATGGGTTACCTTTGATCAGCTCCTATATCAATTCTTTAAAGGTAGAATGGGCAGTCAATACAATAAATAAAAGACACTGGACTTCAAAATTTTGGATAAATGACCCGGATGTATTTGTTTGTAGAAAATCGCTTGGTCTATCGGATGACATAATAATGCGACTACAGAATACAATAATTAAAACTAATGGAAATATATTATTAGGAGATGATTTAACGGAGTTATCAGATCAAGACTATAAGAAATATATTTACCCGTTATTTGCGAAATCCGACGAAAAGATTACAGATAAATTAATATTGCGCCCTGCAGAAGTTAGTAATGTTTAGACTATTTAGGAGGGAGGAATTATCCATCTTTACCCTTTTTTTCCTTCGGCCTCGTAAATTATTGGTAACTGCTCAAAAAGGGCTAATTCATGTTTAAAATAATTTGCACCAAGCACCATAAATACAACTCATAGTATATACATTTATACTAAAACGTGTGAGAATACCGTACAAATTCAATATACATATCCGAATAGGAGAGAGAAATAGGCCTAATTTACGGCATAAAGAATATTTTACCGGACCACCACTTCAACAACACGATGAGCGGCACAATGACTGTTTCCGATCAAATATTAAAGTTCAAATTTCGGTAAAGAGAAGCAAGATAATTGTATACCCCAACCTCTGTTATGAATTACCAAACAGAGGTTTCTTAAATACCATTAAAACAGACCTATAGTGGTTGACTTAAATTCAATTGTAAACTATAATAAATCAACTTTTCCAAATAAGATAAAACAAGGAGAAAGACATGAAAACAAAAACTCTAGTAGGTATTTTGTTGGTACTTATTGTAGCCGCTTTGATCTTTTTATCTGTTCAGAATTACCGCAAAACGGCCATCATCGAAGAAACGACAGAAAAGCTGTCTAGGGTCGAGAAAAACCTTGAAAACGCGCGATTCGAGTTCGTTTCACTAAAACCTGGGTTTGACTCAAGAACGCGGTATCATGGTTTTGCGCAAGAGCTTTTATACCTTGAATCAAACTTTGAATTTAATGAGTATGGTTTGGTCTTTTTCGGGAACTACAGTATAGAGAAAGTTTTCAAAATGGCTGAAGTTGCTGACGAAATTAATGTTTCGTATTCATACGAAAGCGCTTATTATCGTGGCATTGATGGTTATATACAATATCTTAAAGGGGATTTTGGTTTTTATATAGACCAGACCCAAGCCCAGTTCTTTTGGGATCAAGCTTGTGCTATGTATCCTGATGACTTTTGTCCCCCGGAATGAAAGTTACAGCGTTTACAACGCCTTTGTTTTTTAGCAAGGGCGTTATTTATTTCTCCTGAGAATTAAAATGTGATTAGGATTTCAAACTAGACCTATAGGTTGAAATAATACGTAAAAAGGGTTATAATCCCAGCGAGTTGAATTTCAAATAACTACAGACACTAAATACAAGAAGGAGACACAAAATGCTGCACAGAATCGTTTATGGGATTTTATTGGTTTTAATTCTTGTAGGTTGTGCGCTAGAACCTAAAGAATGCGTAGTATCGGTTGAATACCGTCGGGATATCAAAAGTATTTCTTTGCAAACCCCCGTTAAGGGTACTTACTTTTTGATCGCAGCGACAGTGAATAACAGACCAACTTACTCCTTTTATGAAGTACTGGAGAGTGGTGCTCGCTATAGGCGTGATGTGCCGGCCGAAACCACCTTACTGTTTGAAGATACGGACCCCGGGGTTGCATGGGTTGAGAAGAAGACCGGACGTAGTATGGGAAATGAAACATGTTCGATATTGGATGAGGAAATCCCCAGTTTATATGGGTTAGCATATTGGTACGAAATCCACATCCCTGAAGGGTCGATTGCGTTTGAAGTTGACGTGAACATCAAATAAGAATCAGGCACACAATAAATCCGAGACTCTCTCGCTATGACGAAAGAGTCTCTTTTTTTCAATAACCACTCATACAATGAGCCTATGGCAGTTGCGTTTTTCAGAATATTGGCATATACTTCTCATCAGATAAAAATCCCAACGTAAATATTAAGGAGACAAAAAATGGATAAGACTACGATTATTTTGTTAGGTATTCTTTTAGTGCTTGTGTTTGTGGAGTGGCGACACCGAGTTAAAGTTAGTGGTTTGAAACGCGGTACGTTAGAGATGCTCCACGCCGGAGTAATATTATCTGTAACGCTTGTCGCTTTCGAACTTTACGGCACAAAAGGTTTGGTTGCGATTTTGTTAGGTCTGGTAACGTTCATTTTGGTTAGGGAAATTGTTATTAGACGAAATAAGTCTATCAATAATTTTTGAAAAAGGAGTGCAGATGAACATTACAGATGCCGCTTACAAACTTTCCCAGGAACTAAAAGGTAAGGTTCCAAAATGCCGTGTTCATGCGGGAAAACACATTATATTTGTAGATTTGGATGAGGAAGCTGACAAAGATAAGGTGCCTACGATTTTCTTCGGTTACTCTATCGAGGTACAACCTGCTCCGATGGGCGCGTGGGATTATGAACAGTCGCATAAAACGTAGGCACAAGTTTATATAACTCAAAAACGCTACCTGTACAACACAAGTGGCGTTGTTTATTTTCATAAGCAATATTACCCAAACATCAGCACTTCGGGTTTAAGTATCATTAATGCTCCGATTATAAGCATCAGCAAACCTCCAACAAACCTGGAATACTTAACGTACTTTGTTGTCACACCTGTCATTTGTAAGGTTATCATGGCAACAATAAATACAAAAAGATCGTCGATCATAAAAAATAAAATGTATAAAAGGATATAGAAATAGTATTGAACAGTAGGTAGGCTGTTAAACACAAGAATTTGTGTGAAGACGGCAGGCAGCCCGGCCGTACATATTAGTTCCACAAGATTAACTGCAAACGCAAGTCCGATAGTTCCAAGTAACGCTAAAACAAATGATATATTGGACGTTATACTACCTAGCCTTTCAAAGACTTTTAACCTTCTTTCTTCTCCCACAATTTAACAATCCGAAGAATCTATATAAAAAACTTTTTAGACTCACCGTACTTCCTGCAAAGATCTAAACCTCTTCCTGTAAGGCGCCTTCTCCAAGCGATCCTGTTTTATCTAGTTTTGGTATTTTTATCACACCTTACACTTAAATATATATTGAATACGTATTCGTGATATTTTTATAAAATACTACGTCAATTATGTAAACAATACATTGTTCCCATCGTTATTTATTGTTATTATCCAGAAGAACAAATATAGGAGGAGTTAAATGTCAAAGAAAACCGAATTAAAACTGGGTACGGTTGAATATGAAGTTCCGCTTTACGTAGGTGCTCGAATTATTAGTATATATGTTTTCGAAGAAAGAGATTGTGTGTACGTCAGTTTTGAGTTTAAAGGAATTTTAGGCTTTACAAAACCGTGGCTAAATACTGTTAGACACGCACTTGTAGCAAAAGCGCTTGAAGCAATACGTAAATTTGCTGATGATTTAAGTATCACTGTTCCGGTAAACCCTGAGACTGAGTTTTATGCACAAACATTATGGATTTCACTAAAGTAGGGGAACGTTCGCACGTAAGGCGTTTGTCGCACACAAGACAGACGCTTTTTTTGAGATGTTCGCTGCTATAACCCAATGCTTAAACTTTTTTTCTGTCATACACATTCCACCGGTGGTAAGATTAAATCGTGGAATGGATCTCCAAAGAAAAAGCGCTAATATTAGTATTACTTATAGTGAGCTTTATCTTACGATTCCCAAGCTTAGGTTATTCTGACTATATTTCTGACGAACCCGGGACATTCTTTTACCGAGGTGGGAAAAAAGATGTGCAAATGAGTATCAATGAATTTGCGCTGAGTCAAAGAAAAGGTCCGCTACAACTTGTGGTTGGGTTCATTCCATACACACTAAACGGCAATAGCTATGACAACGAACTTGCTCAAAGGTTGCCGTACGCTATTTTCAGCTTTTTAAGTATTTATGTGTTTTACGAGCTGATAAAGAAAGTAACCGGCAATTATCTAGTTGCTTTTTTCAGCGCATTTTTATTTAGTGTAAACGGTTTAATTGTTGCATATGGGCGTATTGCACAGTATCAAAATCTGAATTTTTTCTTTTCATTTGCTTCACTCTATTTTTATGCAGATTTGTGGAAATACCCAAAAAATGTCATTAAGAGTAGTTTGTTAGGAACTATACTGTTTTGCATATCTTTATATGCCCATTGGTACGCAGTATTTATTTTAATTCCGGTTGTTTTTTTCTATTCGGTTTTTTTGCTTAATAAGAAGTACTCTAATAAATACAAGCTGGGAGTTACGGTTTTAAATCTTGTTGTTGGTATTTGTATTTTAGCGCCGTTTTTTGTTCCTTACTTTCAATATATGTTCACACACATTGATGCTAATACCGATTATGCAGATAGAATACTGGGTTTAACAAATCCCTTATCCCCGCGGGAGGATCTGGTTCAGTTCCAACTGTATAACCCATTCTTAACAACCTATCTTTATTTAATTGGCGGTTTGTTGGGTGCTGTGTATTTATTAAAACAAAAGCAATATTTTGTAGTTTTATGGTTTATTTTGGTTTTTACAGGGTTTAGATCTTTGGTTTCTTATTCAGGCCTACACTTTTACAACTTCTTCTTTCCACTCGTGGTACTTGTCTCATATGGGTTTTATTTTTTGGTGGAGCGGTTTCCGAAGTATTCAAAATATCCGATTATATTAATTTTGGCGTTCCTGTTTATTCAAAGTTATGTAATATTTGTCGATCATAAAAAAGAATATCCGTTCGAACAGGAAAAGATCCTTTTTCTTACAACTCCGAAATACACTCACGAAAAAGAATATAGACATAAAACGGGATTTACACATCAAAGAAAGTGGGATGAGATCAATGATTGGGTTAACGATCAGATCACAAAATACTACATGGATACTGAGTTCAGATCCGACTCCGATTTTTACGCTATCGGGATAAAAAGACCTCAATCATTTGCCAATGATTATGGGTTTCCTCAGATCAAAAATAAACGTACTGTACATGAGATTGAGAATGGTAACGGTGAGACTGTGGTTAAGATATACAGGGTAGGCGGTGAAAGAGATAATAAAAAATGAAGCTATTTTAGAATCTACCAGTGGTGGTAATTTATCATTTTATATACTTTTTTTATCTATGAAATCCAAAAATTCAACTATATAAATTAACGAGGTAATACTTTTGTCTATCTATATAAATAAATATAAAATATACTTAAAATAATGACAGAAGAAGTCTCAAGTATTGTTACAGAAAAAGAAAACTCATCACTAAACCCGGAGCTTGACGTCGGTATTAATATGTAATAGAGAGTATGCCTTCTGAGGTTATAACAGCATGTGAAAAGATAAAGGAATTAGGTGGTTTAGGTTTATTGGTGGGCGGAAGTGTTAGAGATACTGTAATTAGTAAAGAACATCCTGATTATGACTTAAGACCTAAGGATTTTGATATTGAAGTGTACGGTATGGAGGCCGTGGATCTATTAAATCTGCTGGAAACTACCTTTGGTGAAGAAAATGTAGGTACGCACGGTGAAGCGTTCAGTGTAATAAAGGTGTCTATTGATGGCTGGGACGAACCTCTTGATTTTAGTATCTCTAGAGTGGATAACAAAGTTGCAGAGGGGCACCGGGGGTTTAAAGTAACAGGTATTCCAAATTTAACTATTAGTGAAGCGGCAAAGAGAAGGGATTTTACATGTAATTCCTTAGCGTACGACCCGCTAACAAAAATTACATACGATGCCTATAACGGTGTTCAGGATATTAGGGATAAAATAATAAGGGTGACAGATGAGAATACCTTCATTGAAGATGCTGTGAGAGTGTTACGAGGTTTTCAGTTTGCAGCAAGATTTGACTTTAATATTGAACAGAGCACGCTTGAACTTTTTAAAGAAATGGTAAGAAGTGATGAGATGGCACACATGCCTGTTGAGAGGGTACGTGAAGAGATGGAGAAGTTAATGCTCAAATGCATGAAGCCTTCAAGGGCGTTTCAATATGCTTTAGAAACAGGGTTTATTGAGCAATTTTGGCCTGAAATTTATGATATGGCAGTATTTCCTCAGAGTCAAAGGGAATATTTTGAACGTTGTATCAAATTTATGGGATTAACACCTGACGACATTAAGTGGAACGGTGTTGAAGTTCCTCAGGAAAATGATTGGCATCCTGAAGGAAACGTTTGGAAACATACAATGCAGGTGATAGATGCAGCAGCTTCGATAGCAAGAGAGCAACTTACATTAGGTAATATGTTCTTTTCAGGAGACCAGGAACTTGTGGAGCAGTCCTATGGTGCGCATTTAAAAGAACAATTAAAGACCCGAACCGCCCGGAATCAAATCAAATTACTTTCCGAGATATCTCCGGAAAGACAGAGCGAAGTTTTAACTTATCTTGAAAAACGGAAACAAGAGATGATCGATGAAACAAGAAGGATTGTTACGGAACGAAAACTTAAAGGAGGGAAAAATAAGCTCAATGAAAACGTATTGAAAAATATTGATACAGAGGTACGTCAACAATCAAGGGTGTCGTACATAGCTTTTTTTGTGCAGACAGCGCAAGAATACATAAACGATGCTCTGAACGACGGGTTGATAACGAAATCGGATATCGAGAAATTAAGTGAGATATCTCGGAAAGAAGCAGAAAAAAATGCTACCAAAAAGGCAGAACATAAAAAGAACGAGGTTACAAAAGATAATATGCTTGTTTTAATGTATTCGGCTTTACTGCATGACGCCGGAAAACCGGCTACAACAGAATACGACATGGATAAGGGAAGGATCCGTTCAATAGCACACGAAGAAAGAGGTGTTGAACCGGCTAGAAACTTTCTTAAAAGAATATACCCTCAACACAAAGAAGAACCGGATCAAGATAAACCGACCGAAATTCCAAAAAGTGTTATCCCTTTAGTAGCAGAACATCTCAAACCCTTATATTATTGGAAAAACTTTTCAGAAGAAGAGATGTTCGAAAAAGCAATAAGGAATTTCAAGAAATTAGCAGTTCGTCTTGACCAAGGATCTGGACGTAAGGGTTACGGTGATTGCGGAGGTGCTAATATGAGTCAGCTAGCGTGGCTTGCTGAAGCTGATCAAAGAGGTAGAAATGAAAGGTCCGGAGAACCTTCAACAAGAGAGGAGGTTGATGATCTGGATGAGTGGCAGGCATGGTATTTCACAATATTAGAAACTTTAAAGATTAGTGACAAAGCTCCTGCCAAATTACTATCTGGACAAGATATTTTAGATTACTTTAAATCGAACAGAAGTGATGCAGGACCTTGGATAGGTGTACTAATAAATGCAGTTCAAAAAGACTTTTTAGATAATTTAGTCGAAGGGAGAGAAGGCGGGTTGGCGCTTGTTCGAGGTTATAAACAAGGATTTGAAGAAAGGATGTATGAAGATCTAGGTGAGAATCCAACACCCGGTCAAGTTTATGGGTGGTGGGCTGCAGCAGCGAAATTGGACGACCCACGTATTCTTTTTACTACTGTTAATAGTATTCAGCCATAATTTTACAAGGTTGCCAATTAATCCTAAATATCCGGATGTTTAGAATCGAACATTTCGACAAATATAAGAAATAGATATAAAAAAGCCGCAACATGTGTGTTTAATGTTGCGGCAAGTATTTTTATCGACCGTTAAGGACCAAGTTCGACGATTGATCCGAAGGTGTTGACCTTAGAATTGGGAAAATTCTGACCCACATAGAAACTTCCCCAAATCTTATCCTCGTCAAAAGATTGACGACGGATCTCACCTTTTTCGCTCCTAAAAACTACGCTGTACTCACCGCCTCGTTTTCCTGTGAGTTTTTCGTTACTTAAACGAGGTTCGGGCCAATATGGATTCCCGGACTCTATCCAACCAGTTTGGATGTTCTTTGTTAGCGTTGTATCCAACTCGTATCGGATCTTATCTCGTTTATATGGTGTGGCTGTTGCGTAGATCGTGACTGGCACTTCCGTATCATAGTGCTCTGTTTCATACATCTCGTCCTGGCAATATACATCTTCTTCCACACCATCAACGAAATTAGTATCGCATAGGTATTCCGGGCCCAAACCAACGTAAACCTGCCTGGAGCCGCAATCCTCACATACCTCCGTCCTGCTGCCCACAGGAACATCCTCGCCGGAATAATAGTTCTCACTTGTTCTGGAGAGTTCCTGATAGCCTGAAGGACAGCTTCCTTCCCAGCAAGTACCGGTTGATGTTTCCACATACGAAACCTCAACCCATCTATTCCAGGCAAGCTTTTCTACCGTCAGATTTTCTTCGTGGGTTTTAGATCCAAGAAACAACAAAAAGAACATGACGGCGCAGAATCCGATAACTCCCAATACACCCAGGATTGTTCCCAAAGTAATATTCCCAAACATACCTCCTGTTTCTCTCAATTTTGCAACAGGCGGGAACCCTCTTTCTATTTTAGGAACACTGACCGGTAATACACTCGAAGCAGTGCTTGTACGGGAAGCTCGTTTTTTTAGGAACTCGCTTGCCGGTATGATAGTTCCGGACGGTTTGTTCACTACCATTGCTTCACTATCATCAGTATCCAACGGATTACCGCATTTAGGGCAATCAGATAGCGTCGCACTAAACGGGACCTGGCAGTGAGCGCATAAACGTGTGTTGAGCGACTCAGAAAATTCTTTCGAACTACCTGATTTAGGACTCGTCCAAATGCTATCATCATTCATTGGGCGTTGGGAACCGCAGTAAATACAGTTTCCAGACTTGAACTCTTTTCCTTTTTTATCAGTTATGAAAAGTTCTTGTTGCTGTCCGCAACTTGGGCAGATCCAGTCATAAACCTTATACGTACGCCTTGTAACTTTTGGCATGTCGGTCTCCTTCGCTATTTATTAATGGCTGAATGTGCTATAGGATACCACAACACAGAAGTATTTTCAATTTTGTTATAATATTCATCATGAGATTTTTGTCATATTTTCACGATCCGGATGACCTTTTTTACAAAATACTAACAGAAACACCAATTCCCGCGGAGTTAAAAGGCTCGATTGTTGCAGTTACACCTGAAACAACAATTAAAATATACGAACTGGTCAGAAATCTGGGATTTAGGATTGTGGAAGGTGGTCCGTATGGGTATGGAAGAATAGTGTCTCTAAAAGAATCTATAAAAGATAGTAATTCTGAATATTTCTTTGTTTGTGATTTTGACAAAATGCTTCATTGGCTTAGAACTGACCCGGAAGAGTTCAAACGTATATTAGAGTCTAAACCTCGATCTGACCTAACCGTTATCTCCCGAAGCCCAAAGGCTTTAGAAACATATCCAAAAGCTTGGACAGAGACTGAGCACATTGCATCGAAAATCTTGGAAAAAATTATAGGTAAGTACGTAGATTTAATGAACGGACCGTATATCCTGAACAGGAAAGCCGCTGAAATTATTACAGCAAATTCCGTGGAAACTGGAGTTGGGTCCTGTGCAGAATGGTGTATATTAGCAAGCCAGGCGAGGTTAAATATCGGTGTTATTAATGTTGACGGTTTAACTTGGGAAGATCCCGATAGGTATACCTCATCTATAAGTAAGTACCACAACTTTGAGGAGTGGAAAGACATCACATTCGATTCACTTTATGAATGGCGGAAGAGGGTGGAATTTTTACACAAGCAAGTGGAAGTTATGATAAGACTAAACGAAGAGCCTGTAAATCCAAAGTATCCTGATGTGAAAAACAAAATTTTAGAGGATGTGTGATCTTTATTTTAACGCGTTTGTGCAGGCCGGTTAAAACCAAGAAATGTTTTTTCTTTGTCAGCTATTGTAGGTAATTGAGGGTTGATATCAGAAACGTCCATTGTAGAAAGCATATGATTTAAGAGCATAAGATTAGCCCCACTGTCATAAGCATCACGGACACTTTGAAGAATTTTTAAACATTTTTTGTGAACGGGACTATCTTCAGGTCCTGTAGCTACCTGAAGGTATTTATTATATGCACTATAATTATCCTGCTGATTTTCTGTGTATTTTCTTTCAGGGTGTCTGTCGTAATCCTCAACATATATCATCGCTTCTACTGTTCTTCTGAACAATTGCTCGGAAGTACTTTGGGGTAATTGATTAGCCCAATCAAATCCGTGTTCAAGGTTAGATTTTTTCAGTTCTAAAGTGTAATTAGGATACTCTTTTTCTAATATTTTCTGGAAAACGTCGGCAGCTTGTTCAGGGTTTTTTGCAACTCTCACCTCCTGAAGAAATTTCGTTTCTACCCCACCTACTTCAGTTGCCGATATGTCGTCTTCGGCAACTTCAGTATTTTCATGTAAGTTTAAAACCATTAAGTAATATTAAAGATATTCAATTAGTGTGTCAATAATAAATATTGTTGATATAATCAGAAAAAGCACTATTAATGACTCCTATCAAAAGAAAAAGAAATCACATACTGGATTTATTAAGAGGTCACTATCTTTTAGCAATTCTCATCGACCATTTTAGCTACTATGCCGGTGTTCTTGGATGGCTTCTTATCAAATTTGGTAAAAACTCGCTTTCAACTTATATAATACAATCGGTAGTCCTGTTTGCTGCCTATTATATACCTCTGAACTACGGATATTGGAAGAGTTCCTTTTACACAAATGTAATCATTATCATTACGTGGGTAGTACTAACAGAATATAAGGCGGTAGAATCTAAACTTACACGTCTGTCAAAAATAGGTTTTGTAATAAAATAACCTTTCGCTTATCCGGTGGTCTATAGACAACTTCGGTAGTAAAAACCGGTACCATGAATTATTACTTCTCTGTACTTTGAGTTGGCAATCTGGTAGTCCAGGTTTAAGGGACTTGTGGTAGGAGGGTTCAAGTCTTTCCAAACAGAAGAAAATGTTGTACGAGTAAAGCAGGAAGGTATAGAATTTGCATCGGCGGATGAACCTGTACGAATATATAAATATTCTCCCTGGCCGACTATTTCATTAAATTTACCATTTAATATTCTTGTGGTATAAACATCCACTTTATCGTATGTAGGATGCGGATTACATGAACTGCTCCAAACGTTACTTAGATTATAAGAACTCCAGGTAGTTGGGAAATCATAACCGCCTTTTGTTTTTGCACTTCTTAACCACACTTTGCTTCCGGCAAAAACAAGTTCCTGGAAGTAACCATTGGCAACACGATAATTGACGTCATAAATTCCGGTCGTAGGCGGGGGATTAGTATGACCTGACCATACGGTTGAAAGGGCATGTTTACTCCAGGTTTTTCCGGGTAATGTATTGGCATCATTACCCACACCCTCACGTACCCATACATATCCTCCTACGAACACTAGTTCCTGGACGTTACCTTTCCATAGCCTTGTTGTATAAGCGTTGAATGAGGTTGGGGGTACTGTTCCGCTTCCCCACCAGCTACTAAGCGATGTATATTTAAAACTTTTCTCCCAGGTACTGCATGTTCCTGTAGGATACGTTTGAGGCGCGTAATTAAGTGCAGGCACGTAAGAAGCGATCACCTTTTTTACATGAGCGATACTTACAGGACATAACTTAAACCCGTTGGGGGGAGAAAGAGTTCGCATTAAGCTTTCGTTATCTGTAGGTCTAAAAATGTTGTTATACCCGCACACTTTGTAACACCCCGTACCTGAAGTACCGGACCATTTACTGCAACTGGAATACTTATCGCAGTTTGGCCAGGGTACGCTGTCGCTCCAAGATATACCATAATCATATTCATCAAAAAGTCCCGCAAAAGAATGGTTAAATTCATGAACAAATACTTGCCTTGCAGATTGATTAATATCCCTGTACGTAAAGGCCATATTTTGACCCAAATACGCTCCTCCTCCAAAATTGTTATTATTTTCGATAACAACGATACTATCATATTTAACAGCAGATGCTGCCTGTTTTACTTTTACAGAATCACAAAATATTCCTTTTCCATCATAGTATTTACAGTCGAGTTCGGACTTATTTTCAACTGATGTAGATCTGATCCTACTTGAGTTGGATTTATAGGGTTCTACAGTCAAGAGAAGTTGCATCATAGCTTTAGCATCGTCTTTAAATCTTGTAAAATCAGTATAATGACTGGAAACTATGGCAATATCAACATAACCATCATCACCTGGTGTCGACAAACCTAGTACCGGTTCTTCTGTTGTGGACTCGGGTGTTGGTTCAATGTTCAGATCGTTAATAATATTATTTTCAACGTCATCTGAAAAAGGTGTTTCCTCCACCTCAATATCAGGTAAAATTGTTTCCACTTTATCTTTAACCTTTACTATTACTATATTAGAAAGAGCTTTTTGAGCCTTATCTTTTTTTAATGATTTTTCTTTCTTTGTTTTAACACTTTTGATTACCAGATCGTAATCTTTATCAAACGGTATCGAAATGGTTGTTTCAGGTTTTTCTAATTTTATCCTTGGGTCTATAGGAGGTGAATTTTTAGGGTAATCCGGGTCAAGAGGTGCGTCACCCATGATGTAATCACTAAAAATAAGGGGTATCGAATAAAATTCCTCCCCTTTATATAATAGTTTAAGGTCTTCTTTATATAAATTTTCGAACACCGGTTGGGGTACTCTTTTTGGCAATGGCCCGTCAGTTGCGACAGCTTTGTCAATTTCGATTTCTCCACTACTATTTACTATTAGCCTAAGTATTAAGTGTTTTGGATCCCCAACCAATTTTGCTTCTGATAAATGAGTAGATTTTGAAAAACGATATGAGTTGTTAATAAATATCTTGTAAGCAAAAAGAATAATTAAGACTGCAAATGTTATTTGAAGTATTTTAGTGACTACAAAACCGTCATGAGATCTTAAATATCTTTGTTTAGCCATTTATCTGAGTATCAAATACTAGGCTTATGGAAATTAGTTTGTCAATAACATATCTTCAAATAAAGCGGGGGAGTCGGACGATACTGGATTCTTAAAGTAAACTTTAGTTAGAACTTCATCGTCTTTTTCGTATTGATATATAAGATTGTTTTTTCCGGTTCCCGGATAAATAATCCCATCGCGCGTACTAATAAAAGGCCGTTTTACACTTATAATGTAGTGACACTTCGTAGTGTTCCCGAACTTAATATCCGTATATATCTGGCTAACTTCCTTCCCTTCATTTGTAATATAACTGCATTTATCATTATGGTTCAGTATGAACTCGTTCACGCCTTTCCAGTTTCTGTTATGAGGAAATCCAAACGTTAAAACCTCTTTTTCTACATAGGGAATGGTTGTGTAGTTAAAAATGGTTTTTTCATCCCAAGGATATTCTGCTTTATGGTCAACAAAAATCATGTAGGACTGATATGCGAAAACCGCGTATATGAAAAACACTCCAAAACCTAAAACGGTTCTTATGATCTTTGATCCGTTCTCTAATACACTAGCCGTTAGAAAGGAGATCAGAAATATCATCGGAATAACGTAATTGTATATATGAGTACCCGGTTTTGCCATGAAGTATCTTATTAAAATGAAGTTAATAAAAAACCACACAAAATAGATTAAATTCTTTTTAACAAACAATACGGAAAGAGCACACAGTGATAAATAAAACGGTAATGTCACGAATGGATTGTACAGCTCAAATATAAACCTATGCTTAATAAAACTATAGGCACTCAAACCAATCCGTCTGCCGAAGTAATCGGTACTCTGTTTATTTGATGTGTGGTAGTTTACATACGGTATCATGAACGGCAATAAAACCAATGAGCCCAGTATAAAATTATACATTGTCAGACGACTCTTGTAGATTCGTGGAATATCTTTTCTAAGCAGGAATATGATAAAGAAATAAACTACAGGAACAAGATAAAATATGGCATCCCAATGAGATAGCAAAGAGAGGCAAAAGAAAAGTGTACCTAGAAGTGATTTTCTTATTAAATGTTTTTTACCATCCATTAAATCTGCGTAAAACAGCAACGAAAATAATGAAAAGAATAAATTTAAGTTTTGATATTGAGCTATGCGCGAAAAGCCAACGATAAAACCGTTGGTCATGTACAGAACAGCTCCGAAAACACTTGCCATACGGCTTTTTGTAAGTTTTTTCAGTAAAAGGTACAAAACTATAACACTTGCGGTATTTATTAATGTAAAGGGCAACCGCCCTGCAAGTTCATTGCGGTAGTCACCTGTAATAGAATAGGGAATATAGGTTGCAAGGAACTGCATCGGACCTTTTCTTTGCTGTAACAAAAAATCAGTTACCGTTTGGTCTTTAGCTAGCCTGATATAGGCCTTTTTCTCGTCATCTTGGAATTCCGAGTACCCCAAGTTAATGAATCTAAGCGGTGCGGATAGTGCTGTAAGTAAAATAATAATTAATATGTCAGTCTTATGTTTATTGAACACTATTTTATATTAACATTAAGATTAAATTTAAAGGAAGTTTCTATATTTTTGTTATAGGACCAAAAAACCGGGGATTTCTCCCCGGTTCTCGTGTGACATACAATATTTAAAATGTTTAATACTGCCTTCTGGGTCTCTGTTCCATGGGTCTAGCTTCGTTTACAACGATCTTTCGTCCTTCAATTTCGGTTCCGTTCAATTCTGCGATAGCTGTTTGAGCTGCAGAATCGTCTTCCAGTTCTACAAATCCAAAACCTTTGCTTCTTCCGCTACTTCTATCACTAATAACATTAGCGCTTAAAATGTTACCGAAAGCGGCGAACATTTCCCTAAGGTTAGTTTCTGTGTAGGAATAGGGTAAATTACCAACGTATAACTTGGTCATCAAAATCACCACCTTCCGGTATTTCTACGAAATACATAATATATTTATGCTCTAAGATAGGGAAGAACTTATGAAAAACTTCAAAGTAAATTCGGCAAATCTCAAGAGACGCAACAATTGTAACAT
>Ga0075570_111_pt1 | contig 35754 bp, 36 predicted proteins | sample RifGroA1_FD_68156 | JGI IMG/M metagenome (GOLD analysis project Ga0075570, IMG submission 68156) | candidate division WWE3 bacterium GW2011_GWA1_41_8
TGAGGAAAGTTATGATGGTAAGCTGGCAGGGAATTTTGGAAGTAAAGTCATTGAGGTTGATTCTTTGGGACAACCATTGAAAACTCTTTCCGAAAAGGATCCTTACCCGGGTACTAACATGACCCTGCACATAGATCTTGATCTGCAGAACAAAGCATATGAATTGCTTAAAAAGACCGTATCCGAGGGTAAAGCGGATGCGGGGGCGGTAGTAGCTCAGGATCCGCAGACGGGGGGGATTTTGGCCATGGTCAATTTTCCGGCGTTTGATCCTGACTTGATGTCCTCCGGAATTTCCAGCGAGGAACTTGCAAAGCTTAGCAACGACCCTGGATTCCCCTTCTTTGACCGGGCCATTTCGGCTGCATACCCGCCGGGATCAACTTTTAAGATGGTGGTGGCATCCGCAGTTCTGGAAGAAGGTGTAGTAAATGAGCGTGATACGATTAACGATCCGGGTTATATCGCCGTTGGAAGTTATGTATTCAGGAACTGGAAGGAAGGGGGACATGGCGAGGTTGACCTGAGAAGAGCATTGCAGGTGAGTAATGACACATACTTTTATACCGTTGGTGGAGGTTATGGGGGTGTAAAGGGGCTGGGTATACAAAAACTGTCGGAATGGGGTAAGAAATTTGGTTTTGGGACTAAAACGGGAATTGATCTGAGCGGGGAAGTATCGGGTTATATGCCTGATGGGGTAAGCCGGGACTGGTATCTTGGTGACACTTATATTACATCTATCGGGCAGGGAGATGTTCTGGCCACACCTTTGCAAACTAATAACATAACCTCCTATTTTGCGAACGGTGGGTACTTGATGAAACCGCAGGTTGTGAAGTCGATTGATGGGGTAGGGGAGGCGGAAATGGAAATATTCGCTCAAAATCTCACCAGTAAGCATAATTATGATGTAGTGCGGGAAGGCATGCATATGTCCGTCACACCGGGAGGAACGGGCTATCCGGTGTTCGATTTTCCTCTAAAACATAATGGAATAAAATTGGCGGGAAAAACCGGAACATCGGAATATATCAATACAAAGGGGGAGGAGAGTACCCATGCATGGTTTACGGTGTTCGGTCCTTACGAAGAAGGGGAGTATGACGCAACTATAGCATTGACAGTGTTCCTGGAAGGCGGGGGCGGGGGTTCTGATGACGCTGCTCCTATCGCCCGCGAGTTGTTGGATCTTTGGTTTAAATAATGCTGAATAGGGAAATGTTCCCCCGATATGTTTATATACCGATTACTTTAAATCCATACTTTTTCCCAAGTTCTGTAAAATGGCGGTCAAAACTAACTATAGATGCAATCTTTTCTTGACGTGAGAGTATTGCTAGTGTCATATCGATAAAACTGACGTTCTTATTTTTCCATGTGCTGTATTCTACCTTGCACATTTCGTGGAATGGCTGATCAACAAAAAGTTCAACAACCCCCGATTGACAGAAAATATCCAGCAAAATATTTGCTTCTTTTTTTCCAAGTCTTTGTGACAAAACTGTAGCAGTTTCTGCGTACACCATGTTTGAGGTGTATTTTCTTGAGAATGTTTGTAGATATTCTGCCAATTCTTTTGCTTTTACATGATTGGTATCGTTCACAATGCAAAAAGAAACGATATAACTGGTATCAAATAGCAGTGATTCATTTTCCATAAAGAATTTTGTCTACACTGCCGGAAATATTTTCCAATTTTTTAACTTTTGGTTGCCTTTTTTCTATTTCCTTTATTAGTTTGGGCAGTTCTTTATGGGAAGTTTGTGCCAGGTATTCTTCCGGAAGATATTTTTCGGCTGTTTTGATGTCTATTAGAACAGCCTTAGGTTCGTCACGATCCCTTATTATATAAGCACCTGTGTTCTTGCCAACTGTTTTTATTAGGTAGCTAAAGTTTGTGCGCGCCTCTTTTATTTTGTAGTTTATAAAGCCTTTATTCATGGTGTACACATGTTATTACAATGTGTACATATTGTCAAATTTTATCATTGGAATTATTCCTTATGATATACTCACAAAGTTATGTCTAAGTTAGTTATTGTGGAGTCACCTACAAAGGCGAAGACTTTGAACGGGATCTTAGGTAAAGAATACGTAATAAAAGCTTCGATGGGACACATCAGAGACCTGCCAAAAAGCGGGTTAGGTGTTGATATAGAACATAACTTTGAACCTGAATACATCGTTCCCGATAAAGCGAAGAAAACTTTAACCGAACTCAAGAAATCCTTAAAAGAAACAGATCAAATATTGCTTGCAACAGACCCTGATAGGGAAGGTGAGGCTATAGCGTGGCATTTAAAGGAACTTTTGAAACCCACAAAAAGTTCTAAGAATAAGTATGAATTTGGAAGAGTAGTGTTTCACGAACTAACTAAGTCCGCGGTTGAGGAAGCTTTTGAGCATCCGGGTGTTTTGGATATGAATTTGGTGGATGCTCAGCAGGCAAGAAGGGTATTAGACAGACTTGTTGGGTACAGACTGTCGCCGTTACTATGGAAAAAGGTGCGGTATGGGCTCTCAGCCGGAAGGGTGCAAAGTGTGGCAGTAAGACTGGTCGTTGAACGTGAGAGGGAACGTGACGCTTTTAAGTCTGTGGAATACTGGTCAATTGAAGGTGAGTTCGAAAATAAAAAACAATATAACGTATTAGCAGAACTTTCCGAGAAAGACGGAAATAAGATAGAAATTGGTAATGAGGGGGACGCTAAAAATATAGAGTCCGAGTTAAAAGGTGACTCATTTATAGTGGAATTCGTTAAAAAATCCGAGAGGCAGAGAAAACCATACGCTCCTTTTAAAACTTCGACGCTTCAGCAGTCGGGGTCCAATGTTTTTGGTCTTACTGCAAAGAGAACAATGTCTGCCGCGCAGAAATTGTTCGAACAAGGATACATCACATATCACCGAACCGATTCATTGACTCTTGCACCTCAGTTTGTTGAAAGTGCGCGCATATTTGTGGAAAAGAAGTTTGGGAAGAATTATTTGCCTGAAACAGGAGTTCTTTATAAAACCAAGTCCAAGAACGCCCAGGAAGCACACGAAGCTATCAGACCGACAGATTTGTATAAAATACCCGGTGAGATAAAAAACCTTACGGACGATGAATTTAAAGTCTATTCTTTGATCTGGATGCGCTCCATAGAAAGCCAGATGCTGCCCGCAATATACGATCAAACGTCATTAGGAATCCGCTCCGGTAAAGGGTATTTATTCAAAACCAGCGGTTCAATTGTTAAATTCGACGGATGGATGGCTGTGACCAAGTTCCTGAATATTGACGAAGACCCGGAATCTTTGAGCGAACTTCCTGAGTTTGTGGAAGGGGAGTCCCTTCAGAACAACTTCTTTAACCTTGAGCAGCACTTCACCCAGCCTCCTGCCAGATATTCCGATGCAACTTTGATCAAAACTCTTGAGGAGATGGGCATTGGAAGGCCTTCAACCTATGCTCCCACCATATCTACGATCCAGGCGAGGGGATATGTCCGGAAGGAAGCGAAGTATTTCGTTCCCGAAGATGTTGCTTATGTTGTGAACGATCTTTTGGTAGCGCACTTTTCCAACATAGTTGACTATGAATTCACAGCCATCCTGGAAGAAGGTTTGGATAAGATCGCTGAAGGTGAGATAGAGTGGGTGCCTGTTATAAGAGAGTTCTTCATACCGTTCGAGAAACAAGTTAAAAAGAAAGATAAGGATTTAAAGAAAGTGGATGTGACTAACCTTGGGGAGAGTGACGAGAGATGTCCCGAATGCGGCAAGGTTTTGGTATTTAAACTGGGTAAATATGGTAAGTTCTTAAGCTGTTCGGATTATCCTAAATGCGAATATGCTAAACCGCTACTGGAGGATAAAGTAATGGATGAGAACGGTGTGGAAATTACCGATTTTGGAAAGTGTGAAGTATGTGAGGATGGGATATACATTCTTAAAAAAGGAAAATTCGGAAAGTTTTTAGCATGCAGTAATTATCCCAAATGCAAAACGACTAAGCCGTTTCTTGAGAAGATCGGTATGAAATGTCCCAAATGCACCGAAGGTGATGTGGTGGTTAAAAAAGCCAAAGGACGCATCTTTTACGGGTGCAGCCGTTACCCGGACTGTGACTTTTCAAGCTGGAAGAAGCCGGTTGTTGAAGGAGCTGGTATTGAAGAGACTATTAGCGTTCTACCGGAACAAAATTCCGAAAATAATACAGAAAAATAGTAACGTTGCATTGTGCACACGCATTCAAGCGGTGTTCTTTTTTTATTCTCTCACCCCGATTTGATACAATCACCCTATGCCGGTAAACGCGGTTAAAGATAAAAGATATAGGACACGCCACAAAAAAGTTGTAGATTTCAAAGAACTCCAAAGATTATCTATTAAATTAAAAAAGGAAGGCAAAAAGGTCGTTTTTACGATTGGTTCTTTCGACCTTCTAAATCCCGGACACTGCCGCTATCTGGCTGAAGCTAAGGCAAAAGGGGATGTATTGGTTGTAGGGGTGTCTTCGGATTCATCAGACATGCGAACTAAAGGTTCCATGTACCCACTGGTTAAACAAGAGATTCGTGCGGAACTTGTGAGCTACCTCAAGACAGTGGATTATGTGACTGTAGTTGAAGAGGACCGGCCTCACTCCGTTCTGATACTTCTTCAACCTGATGTATTTTTCACGAGCGATACCGATTGGGGTACAGGGTTACGCGATCCGCAGGAAAGAACTATTTTAAAAATGTATGGAGGTAAGATCATTAAACGTGCTAAACATGAACCTTTTTTTAGCAACGATGCATTGGTTGAGCATATCGCAAATATTAGAGTCCTTCAAATCCTTGAGAGTTATCTGAAGGATAGGGTAGGGGATTTTACGCTGGACCCATCCAAACATCTTCCTCCTGCTGATTTTGGCAAGCAAATTCCTAATGACAAAAAAGCATACGACGGTAATGGGATGCTGGTCCAAACTGACGATCTGGCAGAACTGGGCAATAAACTGCGTTCTCAGGGGAGAAGTGTAGTTTTAGTGAGCGGTTCGTACGATCTGTTGCATGTTGGCCATGCAAGGTTTATCGAGCAAGCCGGTTTATTGGGTGATGTGTTGTTCGTGGTAATACCGGCAGATAAGTCGTTAAGGGAGCTGAAAGGTATAGGGCGGCCTGTTATTACCGAACACTCCAGAGCGTATGTGTTGTCTCACTTGGACCCGGTGGATTATGTTACGGTTTTTTCCGAACATTCAGTCCTGGATACGCTTGAAAAACTTAAACCTGATATATTTTTTACGGTCGATGAGGCGTGGAATAAAGGTTATAAGGACAGTCCGGAATACAGATTAGTCCATGAATACGGAGGAAAGATAGTAAGAGTCAAACGCCAGGCACCGTTCCTATCGGCATCGACAATAATCGACAGGGCAGCGCAGGAAAAAGTTCGTGATATATTTAAAGAGTGCATGGACGAAACAAAGTATCAAAAGATCCTTCTGGAGAAACCAAAGAACGGAAAATGACAGATAAGCACATAGATGATAACAGTATAAACCAGCCGTTGGATCTCTACTCTGATGAGAGTATGGTTAATGCCAGGGTATCAGAGTGGTATGACAGGGTAACGTCCAGCTTGGATAAATGCCCGTTCTGCGACCTTAAAGATAAGTATATTATTGTCGAAAAGGATGGAGTGGTTCTGAGTGTAAACCTCTTTCCTTATATTGACGGTCACTTGATGGTTATTCCCAGGCGGCATATCGAAAAATTTGAGGAGATAAACGATGAGGAATGGCACGCTCTGAAGAGTTTATTGGATACCGGAATAAAAATTGTTAAAGACGAACTTAAGGTTGAGAATACGAACATCTTATACCGTGAGGGGGGAAGTTCCGGGATAAGTTTGAGACACTTACACGTTCATATACTGCCTATAACACCGGAATTTATGCAGTATCATAAGACACATTTTATTTGGGAGTTCCAAAAGCTGGAAGTATCCCCGTTGAAAATGGCCGAAAGGATGCGGAAAGCGGTGGGCCGGTTACAGGGATAACATTTTATTAACATATCAATAATGACTATTTCACAAAATAACCACATAAATAATATGAAAGAGGCCTGTTGGGCGTGTGACAGTTCGAACTGTGTCACTAAAACAGGCTGTGCGGCGGTAAAAAATGGAAAGATAATCCTGAGAGCGTGGAATGTGATTTTGGATGAAGATATAAGTAAAGTGGGAACAGACTTACCTGAAAGAGACTATTCCGTACACGCGGAGGCGAATCTGGTGGCTAAAGCGGAAAAAGAAGAGGTACCTTTGGATGGAGTTGTCTTATATTCAGTACGTTATCCGTGTTTGGATTGTGCGCGGTTGATTTACCAAGCGGGTATCAAGGAAATTTACTATATGTTTGATATGTATACATTGGGTAATGTTGCGGAGGGTTTCTTTAGAGAAGTGGGGATTCCGGTTTGGCAAATAAGTGAATCCGAGGTTTGGGGGTAGGGCATTGGAGTGTTATGTATGAGAATTATGGGGATAAAGAAGGGGTATGAATTTCATACCCCGTGGCGGGACTTGTAGTTTGTGACATAATGCAGAAAGTGTTCGTTGGTACCACCGCCTGCTTTCTTCAGCATTGTTACGCCTTCAATGAAACCGGTTGGAGTTACTTCGATCTCTCTGATTAGAACATCCAGAAGCTCGTACGAGACCGAAGTATTAGTCTTGTTCGCACGTTCGAGAATTGTGTTGATGGCGAAAGCGCAATGGTAATTTTTGCTATCGCTCTTCGAGGTCCGTATTAACGAGTCGAAAAGCCTGATCAACAACAGTAGTTTGACTTGCTGGTTGTTGCTTAAGTCACTCGCAGAACCGTGAACCATATCTTCCTCCATTTCTTATACATAGGTTATTTAGGTGTCATATATTAACATATATACAAAGCGATTACGAGAGATACCGGTTGGAAAATTTGGTAAACTAAACCCATGCAAAATGGAATGGCAAAAGATTGGCCATTATATTTTAAAGAACGTTTAATAATGGGAGATTTATCTTCTAACGTCGGTGTAGCGACTCTATGGATGCCAAAAGAAAGTGTTGTTTCGGAACTGGACGAGGGGAGTTTTAGCGTATGCGGTCAGTTGTACACAAAACGTGGTATTAACCCGCTACTACGCAATTTGTTAGCAAATACTCTTATTAGGTATGTTATTGTATGCGGTGTTGACAGGCAGGGAAGTGGTGAAGCATTACTAAAGTTTTTTAAGAACGGTGTTTCAGAGGAGAGTGGCGGAGCAGGGGAGCTAAAAGGTTGGAAAATTTTAGGTGATGATGAAGCTTTGCTCGATAAAGAGATCACAAAAGAAGCTCTCGATTTGATACGTATAAATGTTGAGGTTTTTGATCTGAGAATGAAACCCCTGGGAGAGGTGAACGGTCTTATCGCATCTCTTGAGAAGAAAGTTCCTTATGCCGAACCGGTACTTTTCCCCGAACCCGCTAAGGATGAAGTAAAACAGTACCCAAGCGACCTTTCCGTGTTTAAACTGCGCAGGGAAACAATTGCAGATGCATGGCTGGATGCATTAAAAGTTGTTAATAGGTTCGGCGTAGAAATACCAGGAATGTACGGTCAGGTAAAGGAGGTACATAATTTGTCCATTGTCATAGAAAAAGAAGACCCTAAAAGCCCCAAACTCGAGCCGTTCCTGAAATTCGGCAAGGAAGGTTTGGATCTTTATATCAAGGGATTTTTTGATACTGAAAAATCGGGATCTTCTTATACGTACGGTGAGAGAATACTGGATTGGGATGGGATAGATCAAAAAAAGATCATGGTGGAAAAGCTGAGCCGGTTCCCTTTCGACAGGGGAGCGTTAGCCGTTCTATGGAAACCTCACAGGGACAACTACCCTCCAACCGAAACTGAAATGGCACAAAACGGACAGACAAAAGGCTGGCAGGTTCCCTGTTTGGTTATGATAATGGGGCAGTGCATCGGTGACAACTTCCATATGACAGCAGTATTCAGGAATAACGACATTTATGGTGGATGGCCGTTAAATGCCTTTGCGCTAAGGAATTTACAGCAAAATATAGCCGTAGAAGTAGGTAAGAACCTGGGAGCTCTAACCACGATATCACATATAGCTGAGATTTATGAGATTGACTATGAGGACGCCAAAAAAGTAGTTGCGGAAAATGACAGTCTTGCAAGAACATGTCTATATGATACGCGCGGATACTATACTATCAGTATAGAAGGAGAGGACATTGTCGTTACATTCTTTACACCAGATGGTTCGGAGGAATTGGCCACATTCAGAGAAAAATTAATTGCTTATGCAAAACAATTTGGCGTTGATATAATTTACGGCTCGAACAAAAAATGTTCTGTGGTAATCTTCTTTCCAAAATTCCTCACTGTCGTACACTTCTTTATGCAAACGCACCTGTTCTGAGTGATTCTGCGCATGTTTTTCGCAAAAATCCGCGAACTTCGGTTCATCCACAGGAGAGTCGTACTCTTTTAGTGTTACATCAAAAACCTCCCTAAAAGGAATATCGTCCATTCTATACCAGAAGAAAACGCAAGTGCGGGCTAGATCATACTCTACAGGACCGTTAAAAGATTCTTCAAAATCTAGGATACCTACTATCTTTCCGTACGAGAGAAGTAAATTTGATGGTGTTAGATCACCGTGCAATATACCTGCTTTATGGATCTTTTTAAGGATTTCTATCACTTTTATATACTGCTCCATATCCATCTCGAACGCGGTAGCGCCCTCGATATGCTTGGAGAGCCTCAGTATCTTGTTCTCGAACAACGTATAGTACTGGCCGTCTTTATTCCTTATATGCTCGGCGGTGGGAAGGATGTTATGAAGTTTGTGGGATATACCAATATCCTTTTTGATCATTTCAAGCTTCTCATCAGAAAAAACTGACAGGCGGGCAGTATAGTTGCCATGGTCCGTTTCCACATACAATGCGGTGGTCGTATATCCCCAGGCCATAACATTAATATATTTTACGGTCAGTGCATATTCATCCAAAATTACTTTTTCCAGGTGTTTATGGTATTTTTTTAACCCTGCGATGTATCTTTCTTTTCCGTTCATATTTAATAGTTTATATGTAAAGGGTATGGTTTGTATATTGAATTGACTATTGCTCTAACGGTTACTATAATGAACCCGTTTCAGATTAAAACACGATAATACCAAGGAAAAAGGAGCGGGTAATGAAAATTTTCTATAGAACTGCTGTGTTGTTGTTTGTTGCGGCAATTTTAATTTCAGCTTGCCGCGTAGGAATTGCGATTACACCGACGGAAGAACCGGCCGTTCCGACCGGTATCCCGGAACCGACTAAGGTCGAACCGGTTGAAGTTGAACCGGAAATAACCGAAGATATTCAACCGGCCGATGTACCAACGGATATCCCGGACCCGGAAACAACGGCTGTAGTGGTAGAAAAACAGATATACAGAGGAGTTACCATACCATCGCTGGATTGGTGGCAGCCGGATTGGGGGTTTAACGAAAACCTGACAGAACAGAGTTTTAGACTTATCTCAAGCTGGAATGCGAACATTGTCCGGATTCCCTTGAACCAGCGGTCATGGCGCCTTCACTCCGAGTACAGGCAAAAAGTTGGTGATATAGTCGGATGGTCCCGCAGTCTCGGTATGGAAGTTATTCTAGACCTGCATGCGGTCGAACGGGGAAATCCGGATTTACCTTACGATGAAGTTGACCTGCACGAAATGCCAGACTCCCTGTCAGTCGACTTTTGGTCGTCGGTTGCTTTGGAATATAAGGACCAGAACGACGTTTGGTTTGAGTTGTTCAGCGAACCGCACAACGATCCGCTACAGATCAACCCAGATATCTGGCTGAACGGCGGCGATCTTGGTGAGTACGCCGCGGTAGGGATGCAGGAACTGTATGATACAGTCCGCGCGCAAGGTGCTGAAAATAAAGTCGTCGTGAACGGCTTGAACTGGGGTTTTGATCACAGTCAGTTGCAGCGCTTGGATGGATATAACATCTACTACGGAACCCACGCGTTTGGTAACTGGCCGGACAACGACGACCGTGAAGAGTGGGACGCAGCCTTTGGCTTTTTGGCCGACCAGGGATACAACGTGATCATCGGTTCCTTTGGTCACGTCGGAGTAGAGTGCAACAACACTTTTCACCGGGAACTGATCGACTACGCTGAAAACAAGGGTATCTCATGGGTAGCGTGGGCATGGTTTCCTGAAGGTTGCGAGTTCCCTTCGTTGATCGAAGACTGGAAGGGTACGCCAAGCCCCTCCGGTGAAGTGATCAGGGAAGCACTGCAAAAGAACAAAAAGTAGAACATACTTCAGAGAGTAGTGACCCTCGGTCATTGCTCTCTTTTTTTCTTGTAATCCATTGATTTTTATGCTAACCTGCCTAGGTTGAACTTGCGTCTCCCTGGCGGTGTCCGTTCGTAAAACAACGCGATGACAGCCTGCAAGTGAGGAAATATATTAATTTATTTTCAAAAGGATAAGGGAGGAAACCGATTAACTTTAGTCGTTTACCTCCAATAACAAGAAAAATATGGCAAAGTATAAAACACCAAAAGTAGAAGAACTGCTTGATGCAGGAGTTCATTTCGGACACCAGACGAAAAGATGGCACCCAAAAATGGAGCCTTACATATTTGCGGTAAGAAAGAATATTCATATTATCGATCTGGAAGCTACCGACAAGGGCTTGAAAGAAGCTTGCGAATTTTTATTCGAGAAAGCAAAGAGCGGCCAGCAGATTATATTCGTTGGGACGAAGAAGCAGGCTAGGGAAGTTGTTGAGAACGAGGCCAAAAGATCAGGGGCTTTGTATGTCACGGAACGTTGGATCGGTGGAACTCTTACCAATTTCCGGGTGATAAAAAGGAACATTGATAAACTCGTCGGTCAGATGAAGGACCGTGAGTCCGGGGAATTGGAAAAATACACTAAAAAGGAAAGACTCTTAATAGACAGGGAGATCGAGAAGCAACAGAGAAATATCGGAGGAATACTCACATTGAACGGTGACCCCGCGGCAATGTTCGTTGTTGATGCCAGACGCGAGAGAACTGCAATTAGAGAAGCAAAAAGGGCTGGTGTACCGGTTGTGGCTTTAGTAGATACTAACTCGGATCCCGGTCAGGTAGACATTGTTATTCCCGGTAATGACGATGCGATCAAGTCTATTGCTATGATATTAAAGGTGGTTTCGACCGCTGTTGAAGAGGGTTACAAGGAGTTTGCGAACAAATCCCAAGCTAATAAGGAACCTGAAGCTGCGGTAAAACCCGTGGAATCTTCAGCCGATACGGCCGTTCAGGTAAGCGTAGACGAAGCACCACGAATCTCTGACGACGCCGCTTTGGACGAGTCACTTAAGGAAACGGTAGAAGTATTGGAAGAGGAAGTTGAACAGGCTGTTGACGAGGATGAATCAAAAACCGTAAAAACTTCAAAGGAGGAATAAAATGATAGATATAGAAATGATCAAAAAACTTAGAGAAGAGACCGGAGCAGGTATGCTCGAGGTAAAACAGGCTTTGGAGGAACATGGTGGAGATTATGAGGAAGCAAGAAATGTACTGGCAAAGAAAGGGGCGGCAAAGGCTGCTAAGAAACAGGAAGAAAGAACTGCAAATGATGGTTTGATTCAAGCTTATATACACGCCGGCGGGAAAGTTGGAAGTTTAGTCCACCTTTCATGTGAAACGGATTTTGTCGCAAAAACCGATGATTTTAAGAAACTTTGCACCGAGATCGCGATGCAGGTAGCTGCCGGTGAACACGCTGATCTTGATGAACTATTGAACGATGAGTATCTTAGGGACCCGTCAAAGAAAATTTCCGACCTTATTACAGAAGTTGTAGCAAGGACCGGAGAAAAAATAGAGCTTAGGAACTTTTGCCGTTTTTCGATCAAAGATTAAAGCAATTTACTTTGTGCTAAAATTTGTGCATGACAACATCAGAGCTTAAATCTAAACTAACAAAATCTTTAGAGCACTTGGAACAGGAACTTGCTCAGATCCGCACCGGAAGGGCTTCACCCGCGCTCTTAGAAAATATCGCTGTATGATCCAGATATGGGATAAAAGTCTTCAGGGTGCTGTGGTCAGCGCAGTTAGGGAAAGCGACCTGAAAGTGAATCCGGTTATTGACGGATCTGTGATACGGGTTCCCATACCTACTCTTACGGAAGAAAGACGCAAAGAATTTGTTAAAATAGTATCCGGAAAGGTTGAGGAAACGAAAGGAGCGATGAGAAATATCCGCCAGGATGCTATGAAAGATGTAGAGAAAGAATTTACCGATAAAAAAATAGGAGAAGACGAAAAATTTTCACAAAAAGAAGAAGTGGAGGAGGTTGTGAAGGATTTTATCTCCCGGGTTGATGAACTTGGAGAATCCAAAAAATCTGACATAATGAAAATATAATGCTTACTTTAATAATATTTGTTTCAATTTTGTCACTACTAATATTGATCCATGAATTGGGGCATTTTCTAGTTGCAAAGAAACAAGGTGTTCGGGTTGAGGAGTTTGGTTTGGGACTGCCTCCGCGTGTGATCGGAAAGCGGGTTGGCGAGACAGTTTATACCTTGAACCTCCTTCCATTTGGCGGTTTTGTGAAACTTACAGGCGAGGATCAGGCGGAAGATGACGAAAACTACAAATTCGATCCTGAGAATTTTAACGTAAAGACACCTTTTCAAAGATTTACAATACTAGTTGCGGGTGTAACCATGAACATGTTGCTTACCGTGGCTATCTACTACACTTTTTTTGCTTTCACCGGTTTTCAGACTTTAAATTTACCACTTTTATTTGACCATCAGTTTGCATTTGGCAAAACCCAGGTAACTAAGACAGTGATAACGAACTTTGCCGAACAATCTCCATTACCGGAACAAGGTGTAACCCCGGGAGACGCGTTGGTTGAGATCGATGGTGTTCCTGTCTATGCGGTAGCCGATATCAGAAAGGAATTGGAGGATAATGCAGGGAAAGAAACAAACTTAACCTTTGTGGATCTGAAATCTCAGGATAGCCCTCCGCGTTTTGTGACTACCATACCGTATGCAGATGAGAGCGGGAATGTGGTATTAGGGGTCTATCTAGGAGAATCTGTAAGTATTGCCTATAACAAACCGGAACAAAAGATCTTCGCAGGGTTTCTGCACGCTTATAACATGCTTTCTTATACGATGGACGTGATGGGAGAACTCGTTCAAAGTTCATTCAAGAGCAAGAGTATACAGCCAGTATCCGAGGGAGTCTCGGGGCCTGTAGGAATATATGCCGTGATTGGGGGAATATTGGATTACGGAGGCCCCGACGCGTTTCTCGGTCTTCTTGATTTCATAGCTCTAATGTCCCTCAGCCTAGCTTTTCTGAACATACTGCCGTTTCCTGCGCTTGATGGCGGGCGTATCGTGTTTGTGCTATACGAAATGATCACAAGGAAGAAAATTAATCCTAATATTGAGATATTGATACATAAATGGGGAATGGTAGTATTACTATCATTGATAGTTTTGGTGACCGTTAAAGATCTTTCAAGAATTTTCTTTATGTGAACCTATTAAAACAACTCCATTTTTTACACGGGATTATACTTTAAACGACCTCATGCTGATTTGCATATTTAATACCAGGCAACTATACTCATACTAGATTTTTGGATAAACTTTGGTAGAATACCCAAGTTTTCTAAAGTTAAATATTTAAAAAAGCATTAGTTTGGAGGTGTTTTGTAGCGCTAAGTTTGTATAAGTACTACTTAGCAATTGTACGACATGACAAAGATCAAAGTACGAAACGGTGAAACATTAGAACAGGCTTTAAGAAGGTTCAACAGAGAAGTGCAAAGATCCGGGGTTCTTGAGGAACTGAAGGCAAGAGAAAGATTCCAAAAACCAAGTGAAATCAAAAGACTTCAAAAGAAAGAGAAAGCTCGAAAGATCTCATTTGATAATAGAAGAAAATAAATGATACTGGATACACTAAAAACTGACCTTATTGAAGCAATGAAAGCTAAAGAAGCCCTTAAACTGGGTGTTATAAGGTATTTGTTATCCGAAATAAAGAATAAAGAGATCGAACTAAGGCCTCAGAATCAGGAGTTGAACGATGGGCATATCGTCAAGCTTCTAAGAAAACAGGTGAAAAAAAGGATTGAAATTATTGAAGAGTACTCCAAAGCCGCACGGCAGGATCTGGTAGATAAAGAAACTGCTGAACTTGAAATTGTAAAGGATTACTTAAGTAAGCTCGATCATGAAGAATAACACCCATATATCGGTTACGCTAACCGATGACTCCGGCATCAGAGAACTAAATAAGGAACATCTAAACCGGGACAAGCCTACGGATGTGCTGTCATTTAATATTAATGAGGAGATAGAAAACGGTACATTTTATTTGGGTGATGTTATAGTCAATAAGGAACAAGCCGAAAGGCAGGCGGAGGAGTTTGGGAACACGGTTGAGGAGGAGATCGCGGAACTGGTAGCCCATGGGGTTTTGCATTTGCTTGGAGTTCATCATGAAGATGACGATGAGCACAGCGTTCACGGTAAAGAGATATGAAAATGGTAATTGGTTTAGGAAACATTGGAAAAGAGTATGAAAGGAACCGGCACAACGCCGGTTTTATAATGGTTGATAAATACGCTGAGGAGCTTGGTTTAGCGTGGAAGAATGAGAAAAAGTTTAATGCTAATGTTGCACGGGGAAGTGATGTTATTTTGGTCAAGCCTTTAACTTTAATGAACCGCTCGGGTTCAGCTGTATCCAGTGCTGTAAGTTTTTATAAAGTTGAACCTGCGGATGTGTACGTTATTCACGACGATGTTGACCTGGAATTTGGGAAGGTTAAGGTACAGCGTGGCGGTGGGAGTGCGGGACACCACGGGATCGAAGATGTTATTGAGAAGTTGGGTACTCAGGAATTTTGGCGTGTTCGGATTGGAGTAGGAAGACCTATTGATATACGCTTTGAGGTTACGGATTGGGTTCTAAGCGATTTTTCGGACGAGGAGCTACATACTGTTGTAACTGAAGTTGATATTGCAAGTCTGCTAGAGAAATAGTAATTAACAAACCTGCAAATAAAAAGACGGGATCCCTTGATATGGCCTATGGCAGAATCAAGGAATCCCTAAATTAGTCTAAACAGCAGCAATCTTGTTCTGAAGTTCTGTAATATCCTTTCTTTCCCAGCTGGCTAGTCTGTACCATGTGCAAGCGGCAATTTCTTCCAGGATGCGCCGGTTGAATGTGAACATTTTGTGCCTCAGCAGAAATTCTTCACGCTCAGTGCTTGTAAGAGCGTTCCACCAATCTCGTAAGTCTCTAGAATACATGTTTCTTCTCCACTCTATTTGGTTTATAGGAAACTATGAAGTATCTTTAAAGTATAGTTGTAGGGGAGCATTTTGCCAACAATTTACGTTAGTTGATTCGGATTCTGATAAGGGTATACTTATTTATAATGCCCAAGTTTCTTGGGGTTTTTGTTTTAAAAAAGGTAAAAAACCAATGTTTTACACGAAATACAGACCACAAAAATTCAATGAGATTTCTAAACCCAATGAAACGGCCGAGGCGTTGATGAACCAGGTTGCAACCGGGAAGGTGAGTCACGCTTATTTATTCCATGGTCCAAGAGGAACAGGGAAGACAACGACCGCAAGAATTCTGGCAAAAGCGGTAAACTGCCTTAAACTATCCGAAACGGGGGACCCGTGTGGAAAATGTGAGGTGTGTTCAGCAGTCCAAAACGGTAGTTTTGTGGATATGATAGAAATCGACGCAGCAAGCAACCGGGGTATCGACGACATCAGGGAGCTTAGGGAAAGGGTAAAATTGGCACCTTCATCCGGAAAGAAGAAGATTTATATCATTGACGAGGTTCATATGCTCACCAATGAGGCTTTTAATGCGTTGTTAAAGACTTTGGAAGAACCGCCTTCACATACTATTTTTATTCTAGCCACAACAGAGTTCCATAAGGTTCCTGAAACGGTTAAGTCCAGATGCCAGGTATTCAAGTTCAAGCGGGCAACTGTTGCTCAGATCGTTGAACGTCTTGAAAAAATTGCCAGAAATGAAAAAGCTAAGATCGGTAAAGACGAGCTGAAAAAGATCGCTGAAGCCTCACTGGGGGGTTTCCGTGATGCGGATACATTGCTTCAGCAGGTGTTGGAAGGGAATTTGAATGCCGGAAGCTTACTGAATGTTGGTTCGGTAGGAAATTATGCCGATTTTATAGATTTTATCAGGAAAAGTGACATTAGTTCTGCATTGACGCAGGTTAATCAGGCGAATGATGAAGGTGTTGATCTGTACGTTTGGACGGGGGAGTTGATCAAATATCTTAGAGACCTGCTCTTCATTACTGCGGGCGCTGGTGAAGGTCTTTTAGATGTATCCAAGGATGTTATGGATAAATTAAACAAACAGTCTGAAAGCTTAAATCCCGCTCAAATAATAAAATATATTGACTCTTTCAGTAAAGCACAAAATGCTGTAAAGAGCTCATTTATTACTCAATTACCGGTAGAACTAGCGATAATCGAATCTTCAGCGGATTTCAGGCCTGATTTTGCACCGCCCGCCGTTGTAGTGGTTACTAAAACAGAAATAACTGAAGAACACGAGCCGGCTACAAAAGAGCCTAAAAAAGAAGATCAGAATAAAAAGGAGGAACCTGAGGAAGAAACAAAAATAAGGGTAAAGATCAAAAAGGAAAAAGAAAATGCTAAGGAGGAAGACGAGGATAAGGACGCCGAACCTGTGGTTGCTTTGGAAAAAGTTCAAAAAAAATGGCCTAAAATACTTGACCATCTTCTCGACCATAACAGCTCAGTACAGGCATTATTAAAGTCGGGAACACCTGTTTCAGTTGTAGGAAATACGCTTTTTATAGAAGTATTCTATGCTTTTCACAAAGAGCGGCTTGAATCCCCAAAAAACAGAAAAATGGTTGAGAATGCTTTAAAAGAAATCCTGAATGAGGATATCCGGATTAAATGTTCGGTAAGCCAAGCTAAACCTGCAAAGAAAAGCGAAAAGGAAGTAGGGGAGTTGACCGACTATAATGTTGTTTTACCGCCGGCAAAAGAGGGCTCAACTTTGGATATTTTTGACGGAGGGTTACCGCTTGGGTAGTGGTAAAATATTGGAATGCGAATACCGAAGCCAATTTCAAGGTTAATAGAGTCGTTTGAGAGACTTCCCGGCATAGGTCCAAAGACAGCTTCCAGGCTTACATTTTACCTATTACACACGCCTCAAGAAGATCTGGACAGGTTTGCTGACGCATTGACTGCGCTTAAAACAGGCACCCAGCTATGTACGATCTGCAAGAATGTAGGGGAAGAGGCTCAATGTTACATATGCAGTGATAACTCCCGTGACCCGAAGACAATAGCTGTAGTTTCAAGTCCGCTGGACGTGTTTGCTTTGGAGAAGACAGGCTATAAGGGTGTTTACCACGTTCTGCACGGAATTATCGATCCTCTGAACAATATCGGCCCCGATGAATTGTTCGTAGACAGTCTATTGAAAAGATTGTCCAGACTGGAAGGTTCTGTAGAGCTTATTCTTGCCACGAATACGAGCATGGAGGGGGAATCAACGGCCATGTATATCCAAAAACTGGTCAGGGACTCGGGATTTGAGTCTGATGCCATTAAGATAACAAGAATCGCGCGCGGTCTTCCGGTTGGAGGAGACATAGAATATGCTGATGATATTACTTTGAGCAGGGCACTTGAAGGACGTTTGGAATATTAGGGTAATCATTTTATCCAAAAACGTAAAATAGTCTTGCAACAATTGAACATAGTTTATACAATACGCCTATGGGGTTGAAACTATATAACTCTCTCTCAAAAAAGGTAGAAGATTTTAAACCATTAAATCCTAGTGTTGTAACAATGTATACATGCGGCCCCACCGTTTATGACTACGCCCACATAGGGAACTGGCGGACATATACGTTGGCCGATGTAATGCATAAAGCTCTTAAATTCAACGATTACAAAGTAAAATATATTATGAACCTGACCGACGTTGGCCACTTAACAGGTGATAATCTCGGTGATGCTGATATCGGGGAAGATAGGTTGGAAATCGCGGCCGAGAGAGAAGGAAGAAGTGCCAGGGATATTGCAAACTACTATATTGACGATTTTTTGAAGAATGGAGAAAAACTTAACATCCAAAAACCTGCAAAGTTCACTAGAGCTACGGATTATATTCAGGATCAGATTGACCTCATTAAGGAGCTTGAGAAGAAAGGTTATACCTACCGTACCACCGACGGTATATATTTTGATACGAACAAGTTCAAAAAATACGGTGCTTTATCGGGAATGACAGAGGAAAGTATAAAAGAAGGTGCCAGAGTAGAACCTAATCCCGAAAAGAAACATCCTGCTGATTTTGCACTTTGGAAGTTTTCACCTACAGACAAGATCCGCTGGCAGGAATGGGATTCTCCATGGGGTGTCGGGTTTCCGGGGTGGCATATAGAATGTTCGGCAATGAGCATGAAAGAACTGGGAGACACGATAGACCTGCATTTAGGTGCCGAAGATCTGAGAATGATCCACCATCAAAATGAGATTGCGCAAAGTGAGGCCGCCACAGGGAGACAATTCGTGAATTATTGGATTCACGGTGCATTTTTACTGGTAGATGGAGGAAGAATGGGAAAAAGCCTTGGTAATGCTTACACATTGCAGGATATTGAGTCTAAGAATTTTGACCCCATTTCGTTAAGATATTTTTACATGACGGCGCACTACAGGACCCCTCTTAATTTTACCTGGGAAGCCCTCCAGAATGTCCAGAATTCGTTGAAAAAGCTATATGACATCGTGGGAGGGTATAAAGAGAGCAAAGAAGCAGAGGTCGACGAAAGATATCTGGAAAAGTTTCTCGACGCACTAAATGATGATATTAATATGCCAAAAGCTATAGCCGTTCTTTGGGAAATGCTTAAAGCTGATATGGATGAGTCTGAGAAAATAAAGACACTGTTTAAATTCGATGAGGTTTTGGGATTGAACATCGAGAACTACGTAGGATTTGAAATTCCTCAGAAAGTTTTAGACCTTGTAAAAGTTAGGCAGGAGTATAGAAAAGTGGGGATTTGGGATAAAGCCGACCTCATAAGAAGGGAAATCTCACAGCTTGGATATGTCGTAGATGATACCGGAAACGGGTATAAAGTAAAAAGAAAGATATAGCCCTTTTAAACTCTCTTTATTCAGTCATGATCCATTTGACCGAACTCTTACTAAAGTAATTTTTCATTTGAATGGCGTATTTAGGTTCGTATGTAAAATCTTCCGAAGGGATGTAGTTGTTGTTTGTACCTTGAAGGGTTCTTTGGAAGTAAAAGTGATCTGCCGAGTATATTCCTCTAAAGGATAATGTTCTTGATACTTCCCTTATGTTCATGTCATAGGCAGTGTAAATATCACCGTCTGCTATCAGACCAATTTCAAGATTATCGGTTGTTTTGGAAATAAGTACATCTCCTTTTACAACGAAAAGCGCGGTTGTGTTAGCGTGTGTTTTAATGTCATTGTCTATTGTAAGGTTACCGTTAACAAACACGATCTGATCGAAAGTGTTGCTATCGTAATTATTGGGAACACTCAAAGTATAGTTCCCGTCTACAAGATAAGAGCCGGTAGCTGCAGGTAGTGTGCCTGTTATGGGGGTTGGGGGAGTAACTAAAGATAGATAATCGTCGTACGAACGTGTCTGGGGAACCGGGGAGTTGGTTACTTTCCAACCACGTTCGGATGTAAAGAAATTGATAGTACTGCCCGCAGCCTCGATCAAACCGTCGGTATTGGGTTCCTCGGGTTCAGATAACATGTCAATTATATTGTTGGAGCGGACTATTCCTTTTCCTCTTACTTTGATCCACGGTCCATTAATACAAAGATTTTTTGTGGAGTTATTTCCTGCCATGTCCTCAGCGAAGAATTTAACAGTTTTGCATATCTTCCAATCACTGTTGCAATAGTCGGTAAGTTGAGTTAGTAGGTCTGCTGTAGTATCCCCGTCGTTAGGGGTGCCTGATTCCAACGCAGCCCAGTTATTGGCCTGCCATTCGCTGCTACATTGCAGGAGGTCAGAATGGATCCCAAATTCTGATTTGTCATCAGGTTGATACTGGTACTTACTTGTAAGTGCTGAAAGGCCGGATATAAGATCTTCCACGGTAACATATGTATACAGGTGATGATTGCTTGGTCCCGGGATCTCTCTATAAGCGCCGGAGTTCATCCAGTTGCCGGGTGGCGTCTGGTCAAGCTTGAAAGTGACACAGTTCTTTATGGTAGCCTCACAGCTGTATGTTTCCACGTTATCCGCATTGTCTACACTGTAAAAGACAACAGTATGGTTTACGCTGTCGGTTGCGACACTAAAGGAGGTGTTAGCTGAAATAGTTGAGGAGTTTATTACAACCGCATCCGACCATACTGTTCCTGGACCGTTCAATCCGATATCCAAATAAACGCCTATCGCATTTTCTGCGTTCACTACAAAGTTAAGACTTAATCTGGTCCAATCGTTCGTTCCGGTTATAGTAGAACTTTGGCCGATCAGTGTGTAAGTTTGTTCTCCGGAACCGTTTTGCGATACCGCGTACACTTTAAAAAAGGCATCTTCACTGACGTTTTGCGTCTTTAGACTCACGGAGGCGGTCATATTACTGTATGCCTCAGCTACGGCAAAGTTCACTTTATTGTTTATGCCATGCCACCCACTGCTTGTTGTGGTTGTTTTGGCGGACGAACTTGGATGACCCGGATCGTAAGTGGAAGTGTCCTGGGTATAAGTAGTTTGAGCATCCTCTTCAGTAGCGTCCCATAAAGCCACGCCTGATGGTGTTCCACCGGCGTCCTCAAAGGATGGGTTAGGTGCCTGGTTCAAGGTACCGCTGAACAAGACTTTGTTCCATCCGCTGCTGTTTATTTGATAGTTGATCTCTTTTACGCCGCTTTCGAGATCGGTTGCCGAAAGATTGAACTGAACGATTGATCTATACCACCCATTGTTTCCGTCAGGTGTTGCCGGTGATTGAACATATGTTGTGGTAGGCGCGGTAGTATCGGCAGCACTTATTTTAAAGGGGAGGCTTAGAAATAGAAAAAGAAACGATGTTGATAGAAAAAGCTTAGTCCTGGGCATTGTTAATATGATAACCATATTTGGCTTTGTTTACAAGACAAAATCAATTGAACAACAGAAAGGGCAGGGTAGCCGCAGCACCGTTTGGAATCCTTCATTTTTTAACTTATAATGGCGGTAATCATTCTCAACGACAGATAATAGTGAAAGGAGAGAAAGGGATGAATAGAGGAGATAAAAAAGTCACACCTTCTCAAATTAATTTTGGAAAAAGACTCGGAATCGATCTGACAGGTTACACGATGCATGCCGCAGAATTGGCGATTAGAGCCCAAAAGGCACAGTCGGAAATAGATGCAATTGAGGAGAAAGGTTTACGTACTGGGCTAAATGTTTATGTAACGGATCCATCGGGGAAGCCTTGGAGATTTGGGAAAATTACCAAGGTCTGGACTAAGGAACGTATAGCGAAGGCTTACGATCCTCACAGTGCGGTTGTGGTTCGGTGGGAAAACCCAAATAAGGCAACTTCCTTGACTTCGGCGCAGAGGTTATTCGTTACCCGGGCAAATAACCTGGAAGAATTGCTGGCGGCTTGGGATTCTAAGGATTAAAGCTGTTTTAGACCCAAACACTCTGGGCGTCATCTTATTTGAGAAGGCGCCCTTTTTTATTAGTGTTTTTTTATGCTGTTACTACGGGTGTTTTCCTAAACAAAGGACGAACTGGATTTTTCTTTGCTCTTTGCGTCTTGAAGTGTTTCAATAGGGGGCTGAGAGATATCATTTAGCATAACTTTATTTTACTCATTTATTGAGAGTTAATGTAATATAATCATATAGTGTTTATTTATCTATATAAGGAGGTGTTTTTATGTCGTTGGGAAGGAATAATGGCTTTTCTCCTGAAGCAATTACATTCAGAGAAAGAAATGAAGCAGCAAATGAGGGTTTTGAAGCTGTTCCATATCAGGTTTCAGGAAGAGTATTAGCAGAGTTAGGAGAAGAGAGCGTATCCCCAAGAGTATTTGCTGTTGTAGAATATAGGCGTTTTAATGTTAATGCACCTGTAGCAGAAGCCGCAGAATTTGTCGATGAACACATGGTTGGAGAGACAGATTACGGGTATCCGGTTTGGGATACGTCTGATAATGCTGGTAAATTTGTTGGGGGAATAGGTTCAGTACATAGTTCAAGTACACATCTTAGAGATGCCAATGCTGAGTTTACGGTTCCAACTGAGCTATTAAGCGTGGTTTGGGATGAAGATGGTTGGTGCGGTGGTGGTATAAAGCCTGGCATAAAAAAGATGAGGCGGGCAATCTCACTGAAGAGTTGGTGGGATACGTTAATTTTTAGTTGGTAAAATAGTGCGTTTTTTACAAAGTACCTATGATTTTTCATGGGTATTTTGTTTGACAACAGTATAAGCCTATAGTATAATTACGTTTAGTTAAGCTTGTCATTGAAGCGGAGAAATCCAAAATGACTAGGTACATGCCCAAATGCATGTCCGGCATCGGACACCTGAACCTGAAAAGGCAGGGAACAAAAGATGTTGGAAAACTCAAACCCGACATTCTCCCGACGTGGGTTTGTTTTAGAAGAGGAGATACAAATGGCTAAGGTAAAGGTTTGGACGGAAGAAATCCATTCGATGGATAATGGTGGCTCCCTTCACTTTAGTGTGGAGGTAGCGGGGCATGTTTTCTCCTATTCACCGTGGTGGGAAAATTGCGGTGAGACAGGAGAAACATTTGAGTGCTCCTGTGGTTTCCACACAGTGCAGGCACAGGGTAATGGGTGCTGGCAGGGGAATCACAATGAGAAGCACGAGGTGGAGATTGATCTTCTTCATACTGCTTTGATGCTACTCGGTGTGCATGAAGCCCGCCGGCAGGATGTTGGTTATCCTGCACTTTGGGATGGTCTTGAACAAATCGCTTCGGAAACGCTTCAAGGCGCTGATAAATTTGTGACAGAGGCAAAGCGTTTTCTTCGGAAGCAGTCCGGAGCACCAACGATCGCCCAGCTTCGTCGCATGATGCTCTCTGGCGAGAAAGCGGATGGGCAAGCCAAGGTTGTGAAAGTGGAGTGCCTTCGCTATCCGACTTCTGATGGTATTGTGGAAATCACTCCAACAAATCCAGTACCAAAGGAAGAACAAAAGGCTACTGCGACAAATAAATACTGGTGCCCGGAATGTTCCGAGAGCGTCACCATTGTGACACGTGACGCTATTGATAAAGAGTTGGCAATCGGATTTGCGTTTTATTCGTTATATGAAGGTGAGTGCCCGTACTGCAATAGCCCGTTGTCTTTGGCGGACTGGGATGACGACGAATTTTCTCCTGCCTACAACAAGGGTGCGGAGAAGTTTATTGTCGAAATTTCAGCCGAAGAGGCCCAGGTGTTAGGTTTGGGCATTCGGGAACATAACGGAATCCTGGTGTCCAGGATGCCGTTGTACTATTTCTAGGAAGCGCGTAGTAAATCTCTCTTGGGAGATGTTATGCAGAAACATTGGCTGTTGTGCCGTGTGAAACATAACCTCTCCCAAGTTCTTACCAATTTCTAAACTTATTAGGAACTTGTAAGAGCTTAGCACTATGAAAAGGGATTCACAGAGCATAGTGAAATATGTATTCCCCGGTAATTCCAAGAATAAGATTCCATTTCAAATAAAAATAGAACTCCCGGAGTCCTTGAAGAGTAGGGTAATAGTTAAGCGCGACTCAAAAGGTAAGACAGTCAATTCTACAGTTCCGTCTGTCCGATAAGCTTACTCTGTTATATCATATAGTTATGTCTAGACCTACCGAATTACACACTGAAGAGCTTGAAACTGTTACACCAGCAGACAACAAAACCGATTCAGCGGAACATTTAGTAAAACAGTTATGGTCTGAAGCATCAGAAGCTCCGAAAATTAAACTAGATATACCCGAAAATACAGCATATGATTTTGCCCCGGCGCAAGTTAGTGTTATTCCTGAAAAAACTTCTTCAAATGAGCCAAAAATAGAATTGGATATTGATAGGGAAGCATATTTACAGGTAAATCAGGCTTTTCAGAGATTATCAACAAAATATGAAGGTGGTATTAAAGTAGGTTTTCCCTACGATTTAGACATTGAGGATATTCCCGAAGAAGATATAAGAGATTTAGGCTTGATTTTAGGGGCATGGAATACAGCAAACGAAACATATTTTTACTTAGATTCACGTCCTCACCAATACTTTTATTCACCAATAAAGGAACAATGGGATGATTTAGCAGTTGAACAAACCGAGCATTTAAGAGCGGTCTTAGGTATCAACTTCGATACCCTTGCTCAAGAGTTTTTTGCAGGCAGTGGGGAGGTACCAGATAGTTTAAGAACAATACAGGAACTAATTAGAAATCCGGAATTTCAAGATAAGGGGAACTTAACTAATTATTTAATGCAGGAAGGTTGGAGAGCTAAAAGGACTTTTTTTAGATTTGATCCAAATAAGGATGGCGAGGTTTATGTGCAAGCTAGGTATTACTACGAATATACGAAATATGAGGTAAACCAGCTCTTATGTGAAGCTACGTTGTCTCTTGCAGAGCAGGGGGAATACGAGCAATTGGTTACAATATTGGAGCATTTATCCTTCTCAAGAATACCCGAAGATTCCCATTTCAAACCTGAGGACTTTCCGAGTCCATACGAGGATGCAACAGGGATATTGTTGAACGAAAAACTTTCCCCAGAAGCAAGACGAGTAGTACTAAAAGAGTTTGTGAAAGTATTTGGTCCTATTAGTACAGTTGATACGTTAGCTACTAAAATACATGCTTTACGGGATTCTGGTACAGCGAGAGAAGATCCTTATGCAAAAGCCTTAATAAGGCTTTATTCCATAATAGAAGGGGAAGATGTACCGGATCCAATGGAAAAACTTGTAGATATTTATGAGATTGTAGATTACGCGGCTTTAGAACGGCCTGAACTTACACAAAAAGAAGCAAATCGATTGGAAAAAGTGATGGCATTATATGCCGACGGTGCAGAATTTAGCACAGTAAAAGGTAAGGTAATAAAGCTTGCTACGACTGCAAAAAACGAAGATCCTCAAGATGTTAGAGGGCTAGATCTTGGTGCAGGCAATGCCCGTGTCTCAAGAGAAATGTTTAAGCGTGGATATGAAAATATATTTGCTTTTGATTACGATCCAAAGAATGTGAGATACGCAAGAGAAAGGCGTCCTAGCGATAAATTCACTGTAATAAGAGGAGATTGGCATAATCTTCCTTTCGCAACCGCTGATTATACAAATATGGAAAATGCCCTTGAAGTTGGGTTTACTACTGAAAGGTCCTTTTTACATAATCGTAAGGCTGCAGAGTGGTTTAGCCTTTTTGATGAGTTTCGACGTGTTTCCAGTTATAGGGCGATTTTATTTACTGATTTACCGGATCTAAATAGTGGCGTTTATGAAGAAAGGGACAAGAAATTTAGATCTAACTTGGAAAATAATCTTGGAATGACAGAAATAGAAAGCCATATTATTTTCGATGGCCCAGGAAAAGTTAAATTTAATAGAATGGCTATAACAGAAGAGCAATTAAATATCTATTGTCGTTTGTTTGGTCTTGTTATTGTTGATAGAGACCCTGATCCACGCCCTGATGAGAACATGACTGACTTATACTACACACTTGCTAAAGATCAAAATTGGCTGTCAGGGGATATAACTCAAGAGGAGTTGTGGTATTCTTTGGAAAAACTAGGTATGTTCGACTATGATGTTGATTACAATATGTTTGTAGAAGCTTGGGGAATGACCATTGGTCAAGCATTGTTATTTGGGTTAGATACAACTGGATCTTTACACAGCTCCCCTTATTTAGAAGATATGTTTCGCCAGAGGAAAGGTCCCAGAGTGTGGGTTGATAAAAAAGGTGGCAGATTGAATCTTAGGTCAGAATGGCCGTCTTATGAGTAGATTGTGGTAGTGTAATCTCCGGCTTTTTCCCAAGCTAATGTGAACATTGCTCTCATTGTATTAGCGATTAGTTCGTTTTGGACAATAATACCCACTAAATCTCTATCTTTGTGGAAGTTTATAAAAGCGACTTTACTGCCGTAAATATCAACCTCTATACCGATTGGGAACTTTTCCTTTGGTACAACCTTTGTCTCACGTTTTTCAACCTCATTCTTACTCGCATACGTCTTGGTCTTTGAGTCCTCCGCAGCAATAACCTTAGCCCAGATATTAGCTTCAGCTCTTTTCTTTCCGTATGTATGAGAGAGCCAATCATAGACTTTTGGTTCAACCTCTGAAGTTTGCAGTATAGCCCAAATCTCCTTACCTTCTTTGAGAGTGTCGTTATAGACCTCTTTAATTCCGTTTATTCCTTCATATATCTTTACGCCAGGTTTATTATCTGTAGTTTTGAAGGCTGAAATTAGTTGGGGTAGGTAAGTCTGTAAAGTTAATTGATGGTTTTGAGCTTCTTTTAATTGATCCTCTACAAGTTCTGATAGTTTAAACGGGTGCTCAGCGCGGAAGTGAAATTTCTTTTTTATTGTTAATTGAGATGCAAGACCTTTATCTTGAAGGTCATAGAGTGTTTTATAAACGATTCCTCTTTTTAATCCTGACTTTTTAATTATATCTAAAACGGGTAAAGTACCATGTTCCAAAAGTATGTCATAAACAATTGCTTCTTTATCTTTTAATCCTGATTCCTTTAAAGTCTTTGAATACATATCAACTTAACAGTAGCAAAACCCGCATACTATGTCAATAGATATATTATCAATGTGACTTGACAATATATCAAACCCATAGTACCATATACACATTACAGCAAGGAATGAGGCCAGTTTAAGACTAACACATAGTAATCAAAAGTACTTGACAAAAATAAACTATAGGATATAATATACTTAGAAAGCTGGTGAGAGGGCATTGAAAAGCTAATAAGTACAAGGAAGACGGATCAAAAGTAGTAACGAAATTATCGTGCTACTTCGTAGTAGACATGAATTTGTTTACACAAACCTACCTTTGTGTACCTACCAAATAAATGTATGGGTACTACACATGAGAAGAGAGTAGCAAGAGATTTTAACTAGTCTTTTGCTTCCTGCCCAAGCTCTTCAAAACATTTGAGGGCTTGGATCAGGATAAGTTGAGAGGGTAAGAAAGGAGAGAGACACCATTCTTACTCTTGAGTGAAGCGAAAAAGGATTAACGCCTTAATCACTCAAACTTAACTTTCCTTAGTTAGAAAACTAAATATTTCATCTGCTTGTCTGATGACTGTGTGGACGCATTCAGATCCTACCCATGAATGTATTCACCAGCTATTAGATAAACCTACCAAAATATCTAATAGGAGAGAGTACTTTGATAATTGAATAGATAGATAATGCCTCCTTGACGTTGGTTTTGCTCACTTTTGGTTCTAACAATGTTTGAGTCAGAAGGAGCATAAATCAACGATATTGTAAAAATAAAAAAGGAGACTGATATGAATAAGCTAAGCAAAAAGCAAGCTCAAAAGCTTGCAGAAGGAAAACCGGTGCATCCACATGATTGTGGTGCATGTGTTTTTCTTGGAACCATCCCTCCGGACGGTAAGTTTACCCTCGCCTATGCGGATTTGTATTACTGCGGCAAAGGCGATCTCGTCAAAGCTACGGTGGTTGCGCGAACTGGTGTTGATGGCGATTATGCTTCTGGAATTGTATCTGCCTTTGGTGATCGGATTCCTGCATTGAAAGAGGCTTTGAGAAGAGCTGTAAAGAAAGGCCTTATCAAGGACTATACCTTGAAAGGTACTGGATTGTGGGTGGATGAAATACCCGCAGCAAATGCTGAGATTCAGGAATGGCTGGCTTCATAAAATCTTTTCCCAATGTGAGCTTCTAGAATATGCTTAACAGCAGGCCAATTCCTAGGTTTATAAATCACTGCGAGCCGCTATAAAAGACGAATAAGCTACGCATACGGTGATTTATAAAGTTGGAAGAGAAACAAGCTGAGGAAAAAGTCGAGGACAATCACTCGTAAAAAGATTGTGGGTTTATTCAGAGGCCTTAAGTCGTGTGACCTGAGCTGACTACAAGCTGAATACAAAACGTGAATGTATATCTCAACAAGGAGAATCAAAATGGCTACAGCATTGTTTGTTGATAGTTTTTCCCGGAATGTTGAAGTTTCAACTGTGTCTATCACAGAAGTTCCAGGAAAAGGTTTGGTTATGCGCTTTGGCGCCAAAGTGGGCAATCTGTGGCAGCTGACGGCTGAGAACGAAGTGTTCAAGCCGGAAATGCTGATTCTGGTTGCCACACGCGGCTATGCAGCGCAGTCGTCCGACGGATTTGTCGATGTCGTGGTGAATAACCGCGGTTGGAACACCCGGGTGCAGACGCAGATTGTGGGGAATCAGGGAATGCCCTGGATGGAACACAAGAGCTTGAGGATCTGCAAGACACCCATCGAGGTGTTGGTTCTGCGCGAAAGCACGGAGATATCTAAGTTGCAGACGCACGCAAACCGTAAACCTGGGAGTGGCTGGCACAGCAACCACGGTTCGGCTGACGCAGCTCGAAAGGCGATTGAACTCCGGTCAAAAATCCGCACGTATTCGGTTTTTGTTGTCGAAGGACAAAGCGACTACGCGCAAGCGTGGGAATTGGTTGCACCTTACGAGGACAAGGAACCGTTTGTGGTGGACTGGCCACTTGAGCACAATACCACTGTATTTCCCGAGGCGACTGAGGAATATCGGTTCCAACTTTGGGAAACTGCAGGTTTGGAGAACCCTGATCGAGAGTATATGGTTCTTCGAGAGGATTGGTTCCAGCGGGCAAAATACCGCAAGGTGACCGAGGCCGATCGCCAGAATGAGAAAGGTTCGAAACCTCATGAATATGAAGTGGGTTGTTTCTTCGATCGGGAAGACCGTGTTGTGGCTTGGGTAAAAAACAACGGATATCTCCGTCGCCCTGGGCTTTACATGGAACACATAGGTCCTTGGATTCACCGCGAGGTTGAACTCGCTGAACCTGAACGTGACGAAGAAGAGAATTAGTTTCTGCATTTAAAGGATGATTAAGGAATGTGTCCGCGGTCTAGCTGTCAAATAGCTATCATCTACTCAACAAATATCTTGAGATGAGACCGAAAACACATAAAGTCTTTGTATCTCAACCGGGAGGTTAGTGGCAGCTACATACACCATTACCTCCCGTATTCTTATATTTTCCTAAATCTTTAGGATTTAGAAATTTATAAGAGCTTAAGAGGTAATTTTTTTATACTTTTGAGCGTAAGAAAGCCCAGATGTTTACAATTTATAAGCTTTAGCAAGTAAATTGAAGGTATTGTCTCACATATGATGGTAGGATCGTATGTATTACGTCTGGGCTTTTTTGTTTTTTGCGCCTCTTTTTTTATTGATTTACTACTGCTACAATCACACTCATGAGCTTATCCATAGGCATCGTGGGCCTACCCAACGTAGGAAAATCGACATTATTTAATGCACTCCTGAAAAGGCAGCAAGCTTTGGCTGCGAATTACCCCTTTATGCTTTGGCTGTGTGTGTAAAAGAAGAATACGGTCAGCGCGGGACCAGGGAAGTTCCCGAGAAGATAATACCGGCGGTTGTGAAGTTTTACGATATTGCGGGGCTTGTTAAAGGTGCTTCGCAGGGGGAGGGGTTGGGAAATCAGTTTTTAAACCATATCCGGGAAGTGGATGCGATAGTTCAGGTGGTAAGGGATTTTAATGATGAGAATGTGATCCGGGCGGGCTCTACAGAGCCTAAAAACGATATGGAAATCATTAATACCGAGCTGATCCTTGCCGACCTACAGGTTGTTTCCAAGCGGGTAGAACGTTTTGGTTCCGAGCTGAAAAAGTTCAAGACTTCTGAGAATATTAAGAAGATGGCTGTATATGAAAAACTGGAGAAAAACTTAAACGAAGGAAAACTTGCTTCAGAAGTGGAGTTTACTGAAGATGACTTGGAGGTTATTAAGGATTTGAACCTACTGACCCTTAAACCGATGTTTTATGTACTGAACATTGATGAAAGGAATCTGGGTAAGGATGATGTTCGTACAGACGATATGGGTGGTAAACAATGGGTATCATTAAGCGCGAAAATAGAGTCTGAACTGAGTTCGCTTGATGAGGTCGATGCGGCTTTATATATGAAAGAATTGGGGATAACAGAAAGCGGGTTGGATAAAGTGATCAAGAAAGGATACGAAATGTTGGGTTTGCACACTTTTCTTACCGCAGGTCCCAAAGAGGTTAGAGCATGGACGATGAAAAAAGGAACTAAAGCCCCTCAGGCAGCCGGTGTTATACATACGGATTTTGAGAGAGGATTCATTTCTGCCGAAGTAGTATCATATGACCCTCTAGTAAAAGTAGGAAGCTGGAAGAAAGCAAAAGATGAGGGACTGATCCGAATGGAGGGTAAGGGTTACATCATGAGAGATGGGGACGTTGTGGAATTCCACTTTAGCGTATAGGTACTATTGCTTTACGGGTTATAATACGTTAATATTCCCAAGCTTATTAATGCTATATCGCAGATGGCTGGTTCTCCTGGCCGGCTCTAGTTAAACTAGACATTGATGTGTGGACAAAGCCCGATTAGTACTAGTATAATCGGAAAAGCTTGAAGAACCGATATGAAAGTATACGAAATAATGACAATCACAAAAAACGAAATAGGTGAGGAAGGTTCAAGAAACCTTTCTAACACGGTTAAGGACCTGATCAGCCAATACAAAGGCAAGGTTCTTGATAGCAATTTTTGGGGCAAACGCAAGTTCGCTTATAAAATAAATCATGATACCGAAGGATATTATGATGTTATTAATTTTGAGATGGCTGCGGAAAATATGCCCAAACTTGAATCGAAACTGAATTTTATTGATGGTTTAATTAGATATTTAGTCACTGCTGATTAAAAGGAAGGCAGTGGAGTAATAGGGAGGATAAAATGTCAAGAAGTGTAAATAAAGTTCTATTAATTGGAAATCTGACAAGAGATCCGGAGGTACGATACACTCCTCAGGGTAACGCTGTGGCGAGTTTTGGCGTCGCAACTAACAGAGAATGGACAATAGACGGCAATAAGAAAGAAGTTGTGGATTTTCACAATCTTGTTGCATGGAATAAACTTGCCGAGCTTTGTGGTCAGTTATTAACCAAAGGAAGCAAGGTCTACGTTGAAGGAAGACTCCAGACCAGAGATTGGGTTACGGAAGACGGCCAGAAAAGGTATAAGACCGAAGTCGTTATTGATGAAATGATTGTTCTTTCCAATAAGAAAACCGGAGTTTCCATGAACGACAGAGAAATAGCGGGGGAAGAAACTCAGGTAGTAGACCAGAGCATAGATGATATTGACCTTGACCAGGTACTGTCAGAGGGTGGTTTCGATACACCGGGGAGCACTGAATAAGAACAGCTTGTTAGATTTGACCTTACCAAGTGTAATAAACGTATATGGCAAAACCGACTAAAACAAAAAGGAAAATAGTTCACAAAAAGATAAGTACTGTGTGTTATTTCACACAGACCAATTCAAAACCGGATTACAAGGATATCCTTGTATTAAAGAGATTCGTTACGGATAGGGGAAAAGTGTTACACAAAAACATAACGTCTCTTACAGCGATGAATCAGAGGAAACTATCTAAGGCTATTAAGAGAGCCAGGTATATGGCCCTTCTTCCTTATACTGACAGACACGCTATGTAAAGTGTTTTTACATTTGTATACAAGGGAAAAACCCTAGTCTATCGCTAATCGATTTGTGATATTATATTCTTATGCCCATACTGTCCGTAAACATCGGCAGGTCAGAAGTTTCGCTTCTGGCTTTCAACAGCATCGATGATTTTAAGGTTTATAATTACCCGTACGTTATAAACGACCCCTCATTTCTAAAGGAACTAATTAAAACAGCCTCAAAGGAATTAAAAATACCGACTCTAGCGAAATACGATCTGTTAGTATGCGGTTTTCCGGAAATTCCGGATATCGGTATGGAAGCAAAACTTGCGATGACTTTGGATAAAGTTTCGGCAAGCATAAAAGAGTTCTTTCCTGTATTCGTAAGCAATTTCAGTATCCTGACAGCAAGCTCGTTCCTGTCCGCGGCAAAATTGGAGTATGTAGACGTGACCTTGTCGGATTTTTTCCCTAACTTATCGATATATCCCTATCTTGTGCCTAACGACAGTCTTGAGCAGTTCACGTTGGATAACTTTGTAAGGTTTTTCCCAAACGAACTTATAGCCAATAATATAAACGTTCCGATGGTCTTCTCAGGCGACCGTTTTGGTTACATGTTCAACAACGACCCGCTTTCATATATGCTGATCTTCGATCTGGTCAAAACGCTTGGTGTATATGAGTTAAGAGTAGATTCGAACAATATCCTGGCAAATTTGGCAATGATTGCCCGTTATGACGATAAATACTCGAACATTCTAGCGGAGTATAAGTTTGAAAGTTTGGGTGTGCTGATAAATGCTGAGGGAACTGTAGAAGGTCTTATAGAGACTGAGGATGGTACCCGGCAGCTTTTTGAAGTAAAGAACGAGCAGTTGTTCGTTGTGCCGCTGGCACTGGGGCGTAACAGGATCGTTCTTAAGAACGCCCAGCTTGGTACGATAGAAAAGACGGTCCTGGGAGGAACGCTTGGTCTTATCGTTGACACACGGCCTAAGAACAATCCTGAAATATATAACGCGACATACATCGAAAAGCAGTTAAACATCTGGGCAAATTCGGTGAAAGAAGTAATTACCTCACTTTAATATATGTATATCCCTGCTGTACTTAAACCAAAACAGGAGAATGACGTACTAATAGAAAGAGCTTTGCCTACCTCGGGTAATGTCACAGCCAAAGTAGGGGACAGGATCGAACCTTTCACCAGGTTGGGAATGTCAAAAGTATCGTACGAGAAGATAATTCTGGGAGAAAAGCTTAAAGTTGCCAGACATAAACATGAAGGAAGTTATTTTTATCAGGGAGAGAAGATAGGTTCTATCAATTATTCAAAAGTTACAGCACCGTATAATGGATACTTGTATAAGGAAGGTGAGGATTTTGTTTTTGTGCAAGAAGAGCGGGACTATTGGCTTCTATCGGGGGCATGGGGAGAGGTGGTTGGTGTGGTCCAAGGTGTGTCCGTTCTAATACGTACCCAGAATATCGATCTTACGTTTGTTGCGTGTACGAACCATAATATTCAGGGTGAACTTGTAGTATTTCCAAACCCAAGTGAGATGTTGGTAATGGAATATCTGGAAAACTTTGCCAAGAATGTGAACGGAAAGATAATTTTTATCGGAGATTACTTAAGCGAAGCAGTACTACGCAGGGCGGTGGAATTAAAAGTAGCCGGATTGCTTGTTGGAGGAACGGACAGATCGTCCTTTACTTTTGCCAAGGATAATGGCGTGTTCTTAGGACTGTTTGTGGGTTTTGGACATTGTCAGATCCCGAATGAAACGTTTGAGGTATTAAAAAACGTTTCAAATAGGTTCGTGTTTATACAAGGCGGAAATAAGCTTCTGAGAATACCCGTTCCGGAAAAGTTTGACTCAGCCGTGGTAAAAGGAAGCACGTCACGAACCCTGCTTAGAAATGTTAAAAAAGGTCTAAGTGTCTTAGTTTTGCAAAAACCCAATTTTGGCGTGAAGGGAAAGGTTGACAGAGTTTCGGGAAATAGTATATTTGTTAAGTTCCCGGAAAAAGACGAGACGTTTGAGGTTAAAGTTCCGAACATCTTATCTTTGGAATAGGACTAATCCGATTAAATATGACAAGATTTGATAGATTTCAGAGAATATTGATATCCTTCCTTATAGCCGTAAGCTTTTTCTATGGCGGTTACTATATGGGTAAGAGCGGATATTTGTTCGAACTGCGGAAGAATCCCCCCATTGTTACAGTAATAAACCAAACACCTTCCAACCAGGACCTGGATTTCTCATTATTTTGGGAAGTGTGGAATATGGTAGGCGATGATTATCTGGAGCGCCCCGTGGACCGCCAAAAGATGATGTACGGAGCGATACAAGGTATGGTAAATGCACTTGGCGATCCGTATACTTCTTATTTGCCTCCTCAGGTGAATGAGGTTGTTACGGACGCTATAAACGGAACATACAAAGGTATTGGGGCTGAACTTGGTCTCCGTGATGGTCAGTTGATCATTGTAGCACCTTTGGATGGCTCGCCGGCTAAAGAAGCGGGAGTTCTTGCAGGAGATAAGATACTTGAGATCGAAAGCAATGGGACTGTTGGTATCTCGCTTACGGAAGCGGTTTCAAAGATCAGGGGTGAAGCAGGTACATTAAGTACGTTAAAACTTCAAAGAAACGATAATGAACCGTTCTTAGTACGTATTAAAAGAGGTGTTATTACTGTTGCGAGTGTTACTTGGGAAAATAAAGGTGATGGAACTGCGTATATCCGAGTCAGCAGGTTTGGGGGAGATACTAACTCTGAGTGGCAGAAAGTTGTTAAAGAAATTAATGTAGAGATGGATGAACTTGATGTGGTTGTGGTTGATGTGAGAGGTAATCCGGGCGGATACCTACAGTCGTCAGTCTATCTGGCAGATGAGTTTGTCCAAAAAGGTGTTGTGTTGTGGGAAGAGAGTGCTACCGGAGATCTTGAGTCTTTTGATGCCGAAAGGATCGGAGCATTTGAGAATATACCGCAAGTGTATGTTCTGGTAGATGAAGGAAGTGCGTCAGCTTCTGAGATCCTGGCTGCAGCTCTTAGGGATCTGGTTAAAGCTAAGATAGTTGGCGTTAAAACCTTTGGAAAAGGAACTATACAAGATGCCAGAGATTTTAAGGATGGATCCGGTGTACATATCACAGTGGCTAAATGGCTAACTCCGAACAAAGTATGGATCCATAAGACAGGTTTGGAACCTGATATCATAGTAGAAAGAAGCGACGAGGACATTAATAACAACGTGGACACACAATTGGACAAAGTGCTAGAATTGGCTAAGGAAATTTAGAGGGATATATATTTTTGTGTCGGCCGGTGGCGGACTTTCGTCTGTTAGCAGTGAGCTAAACAGAGTATACACAAGACTTTCTCAAACATTTACAAGCAGAAACGGCGATATCGCGCGGACTTTGGTGCGGCAGCAGGTTGTTCAGGAAGAATCTTCCATAATTGACGTTGTTGATGTTGTGTCACCGGCAGTTGTCTCAGTAGTTATAAAAACAGTGGATTTTGATCTGTTTTCCGGACCGTTATCCACGGAATCCGGCATAGGAACCGGTTTTATCGTGTCCGGCAACGGTTTAATCGTAACGAACAGCCATGTAGTAGACAGTGAACAGGGCGAATACTCTGTAGTTCTAAAGGACGGGACTACTTATGAAGTAGAGAATATACATTTGGACACTTCCACGGACTTAGCAATATTAGAAATTAGCGCCAGAGGGTTGCCGACCGTCGAGCTTGGAGATTCCGAAGCGTTGAAGGTTGGCCAACAGGCGA
>Ga0075570_121_pt1 | contig 29198 bp, 37 predicted proteins | sample RifGroA1_FD_68156 | JGI IMG/M metagenome (GOLD analysis project Ga0075570, IMG submission 68156) | candidate division WWE3 bacterium GW2011_GWA1_41_8
GAATGTACTTTAACGCGAAACATACTAACCAGGAGGAAATAAATTCTATTAAAAATAGAGTTCTTGAAAAACTGGAGCTATAATCCGCACGTATTCTTCAGAAATATAAAAAAAGGTCGTAATATAAACAATACTACGACCTCAGCGAAACCTTATCGAAACTAGATTTCAACACCGATCACGACGCCACCCGCTCTGTTAGAAATTCGCAAGCGATTCTTCGGGGCAACATCAGTATATTGGTCACTAGGACGGCTTTCACCGAATTTTCTGACAGTAGTGTGGCCTAGCGGCAGGATCTCGACATGCCCAGGGTGTTTCTGCGACCTTCTGATATGAGCGATTTTTTGCGGATCGCTGTTACCCTGAATCAATAGATTCAACGAGTTGCCCCTGTCATCACCGGCAAATACCTTAAACCCTTCATCCAAATACACTTTTAACACAATACCGCCATAAGGATTACCCGTAGGAAACTCAAGCGACAGGTTATATTGTTTCATATCATCTCCTCCATTATCTATTCTATTTGCATTTTTGGGCAGTAGATTACTTAATAGCCGATCTTTAGCTTGATGTCCTTCTTTCCTTCATTTCCTTTTTTATCTTCGGCGACAATGGAAAACTCATGTTCACCGGCATCGGCTGACGTGTAAGTGAAATTATAACCGTAAGGATATGTTTTGTCAGCTGTTACCTGATTTCCATTATCATAAATCCTTACCTCACTTATATCGTTGGCGGCCGAGACCTCTACCGAAAGTCTAAAGCTGTATCCAACCTTGTCACCGTCTTTATATCCCACAACCTCAACATATACTTTATCGTCATCCTCCACATCACCGTCATCGTTGAACTTTAGGTGTGATACTGTGGTAGGAGGGAAGTACTTATCATCTTCCCGGTAGTTCTCATAGATCCATTTATCTACATCCGATTGCCACTCCGGAAGTTCAGCTTGAATACGAACAAATGTCTTGACTTCAGTTTCACCTGCACTTTTACAGCTGTCATTTGCGATTTTTCCGTCTTTCTTGCATATCTCGATCTGCTCATACCACGTGGAGCGGGCTGTAGGCTGTGTACCTTTTACGAACCATTCCGCCCGGCGGGAGAATTCATCGAAAGGTTGCATTCCGGTTAACGCATCCACTTCCCATTTCTGTAAATTAGCTGTCGGCGTAAACCTGTCGTCGGGTTTATCTTGTAAATACGATCTCATGAATCGGTTCCAGATCGGTGTCGCACCGGTGATACCCGATGCAACATTGGGGTTCATTTTATCGTTGTTGTTATTGCCAACCCATGTTCCAACCGCAATATTTTTTGTATATCCAATCGCATAGTTGTCGCGCTTATCATCCGTCGTTCCTGTTTTTACCGCGACCTGATGACCGGGGATGTTTAATAAACTTCCAAACCCAAAAACTTCACTTCTTGCTCCATCATCAGAAAGAATATCCGATATCAAGTACGCGACTTCTTCGCTTACAGCTCTTGCGCCGCCGTTGTCACGCCATTTGTATAACACACGGCCGTTGGAATCTTTTACTTCAAGGATAGCTACCGGCTCTTTGTACATCCCGCCATTGGCAAAAGTTGCAAATGCATCTGTTAGTTCAAGCAGTTTTGTCTCACCGCCGCCTAAAGTCAATGCTAAACCATAACGGTCCCTATCCTTTAGTGTAGTGATACCCATCTTTTCCGCCTGATCGATCATACTGTCTACACCTACGATCTTCAAAGCTTTTACGGCCGGAATGTTTAGTGAGTTCCCTAAGGATTTCCTGACAGACATAGGTCCGCGGAACCTACCGTCATAGTTTTCAGGTATATACGGTTTATCAGGAGCAGAACCTTGGAAAGACGAGGGAACGTCAAGCAGTGGAAATGCTGCTGTGTAGCCTTTAGACAACATGGTTGCGTAGGTAATGGGTTTTATTGCGGAACCCGGCTGGCGGCTCGCAATAATCACATTTAGATTAGGTTCAAAAAGACAACTTCCTTCACCTGTTATACCGGAGGTACAACCTTCCGGTGCCGACTTGAGGAAATAACCTTTGGAACCGACCATCGCCAATATCTGACCTGTCTTAGGATCTAGTGCAACCATACCTCCGTTCCAAACGTTCATTCCCGCAGCTTTATCTACTTCTTCCTGCACAATTTTCTGAGCACTATCCTGCAGTTCAAGATCTAGTGATGTTGTAACCTGCAGCCCTCCTTGCTCTACAGCCTCATCCCCAAACTTTTCGGCCAACTGCTGTTTTACATAAAAAACATAATGAGGTGCTTTGAAAGGAACAGCTACGGACTGAAAAGCAAGTTCCTCGGCCTTGGCCATTTCGTATTCTTCGTCATTTAAAAAGTGCCTTTTGCCATCCGAACTGATCCAGCCGCGTTCGTTCATTAAATAAAGAACATAATTTTTACGCTCTATACCTGCCTCGGGATTGGAACCATAATGAGAGTAATAACTTGGGCGCTGAGGAAGTCCTGCCAAATACGCAGCTTCCCCTACGGTTAGGTCTTTAGGATCTTTGTTAAAATAAGCTTTAGAAGCAGTCATAATCCCATAGTTCTGACCACCGTAGGGCGTCTCGTTAAGATACATCTGCAGAATATCATCCTTGGAATACTTATTTTCCAGCTGGAGTGATAGGATAAGTTCCTTTACTTTTCTTGACAGTGTACGGTCCTGAGTCAGCAAGGCGTTCTTTACCACTTGTTGTGTCAAGGTAGAACCTCCCTGCAAACCTTCACCGGTTGTGGTATTCCTGAATGCCCTTAGCATGCCTTTTATGTCAAACCCCTGGTGTTGATAGAAGTTAGAATCTTCTGTTGATAAAGTGGCGTGTAAGATGTTGGGGGAGACGTTATCTAATGTCACCAACTGCCTGTTTTTCTCCCCATATACTTCAAAAATAGGAGTACCATTGCGATCATATAACTTGGTTGATAATTCGGTGCTTCGTTCAAGTAGGGCGTAGGGGTTTGGAAGGTCTGCCGAAAAGACAATAAATAGCAGAAACAAACCTAACGTTCCCGCAACCATTCCAACGAACATGAACGTTGCCAGGTATGTCAGGATAAGCAGTTTTTTCGACCTACCGGTACCAGGCCTGCCTCCGGAGGTTTTCTTTGAATTCCCGTAACGGGGTTTCTTGTAATTTTGGCCTAATTTTGCTTTATACCCCTTAAAGCGGGTGAAATCGTAAGGGAGGTTAAAACGCATAGTTTGATTATATCAATAATGAAACTTACTAACAAAATATAAATTGTACCTGCGGTTTGTTGCTATAAGCTTAGTTTTTTGATATAAAAAGTAAACTATTACTGATTCACATAAAAGAGGAAGGGAGAGACTATGTCTGAAAGAACGACGCATATTACAAGCGCTGTTAAAACCACAGGAACACGGACATATGATATCTTGCTGGTTTTATCAGGAGGGAAGTGGAACGGAAAATCGGAACTATTCGATGATATTACTTTCCTTATATATTTTGGAGCGGGTCGGGGAATCTCCGCCAAGTTAATTCAACTTCAGGGAACTTCAGAACGACCGGAATCAGATGTTATAGATATTGGAAGAGACATTATTAATCACAGGAATGTTCCACGTTTTGTGATTAAATCCGATTTGCAGGATTTGATAACACGGCTACTTCCAGATCTTTGGCAAAGACACACTCAGTTCATCAAGGACAGACAAAATACATAACTTTGAGCTGTCCGAAAACCTTATTCCGCCGGTATTACAATTTTACCGGCGGTTTTTATTCATTTTTACCCAAAAAAACTATATAATCACTCTATGACCCGCATTATCACCGACGAAAAAAAGATCAACGAAGTTCTGACAAGAGGAGTTCATGAGGTGTTCACCAAAGAGGATCTCAGGAAAAGGTTGATGAGCGGCAAACAGCTCCATCTAAAGCTGGGAACTGATGTGACGGGACCACTTCTGCATTTAGGGCACGCAGTGGTTCACAGAAAGATACGGGATTTTCAGGAACTCGGGCATAAGGTGACACTGATAATAGGCGATTTTACAACCTTAGTGGGGGACCATTCCGACAAAGTGGATATGAGATCCGAAGCAGCACCGGCAGAAATAAAAAAGAACGAGGAAACATACAAACAGCAATTTTTTAAGACAGTGTTAAAAGAACAAACTCAAATCCGTCATAATTCGGAATGGCTGAAAAAGCTTAATTTTAATGATGTCATCCATCTCTCCAAACAATTCACGCTTCAGCAGATGATGGACCGGGAAACCTTCCTACTACGTTATAAATCAAATAACCCGATCGGCATGGATGAATTTTTATATCCTTTGATGCAAGGTTATGACTCCGTCGCGTTAAAATGCGACGTGGAGTTTGGAGGAACTGACCAAACCTTTAATTTACTAGCGGGAAGAAAACTTACAGAAGTTTACGGGATCGAACCTCAAAGTGCAGTTGTAATGAGACTTTTAACGGGAGGCGACGGACGTCCGATGGGAAAGAGTCTCAAGAACTTCATACCAATAACTGATAACCCGTTTGATATGTACGGAAAAATTATGTCCATAGTTGACGGGGTTATTTGGGAATATTATGAACTTGTTACGCGCGTACCGATGGAAGAAATAGACGCGATGAGGAGGGGAGTAGAAAGTGGTGAAAACCCGATGCAGTATAAGAAAAGGCTTGCCCGTGAGATCGTAAGGTTCTATCATACGGCAGACGGCGCGGAAAAAGCAGAAAATGTCTTTGAAGAAACCGTTCAAAAAGGCGGTATCTCCGATGAACTTGTAACTGAAACACATGTTACCGGAACAATGACCGTACTGGAATTTTTGAAACAGGCGAAGAGCGGCGCGGTCTCTTCGGCAGAAATAAAGAGAGTAATAGAACAAGGCGGTGTGGAGGTTAACGGAGAAAAACTTACGGAGATGAACCGGGAAACTGAGTTCAAGAGTGGTACAATGGTCAAGTTCGGGAAAAGGGATTTTATCAAGGTTATTTGAGGTTATGGATTTAAGCAATTTTAGAAAACTAACGGAAAATGTAATACCCGGGAAAAAACAAACCCTGCGTGCAAAATTGTCTGCTTTTTTTAGAAAGATCAGAAAGCAGATCAGGGTAATGAGGAAGAACGGGGTACTTGCCAAGATTATTGTAATACTGTCTACGCTTGCCTTGCTTGCCACAAGCGTTCTGCCCTTTATAATCTAAAGTTATAAAAGATTAACACATAAGCGAGGGAGAGATGAATAACATACGTATGATGTTACGTTGTGACAGATGTAAAAAACCTTTTCCTTCATGCGGTTCGATTTTGTCACAAAATAAACCTTCGGGTTTTTCAAGGTTTTTAAGAAAATTGGGATGGAACCATCGTGTAGATAGAGAGGAATACGGAATCTGTACAGGGGGAAAATGTAGTTACTGCGGAAAAGTCTACCCACACAGCAAAAAATGCCGCTTTAAAAAATAAATAACATATCCGTAACACCACCGCAATTTTTTATAAATTGCGGCTTTTTTTATAATATTCCTGGTAAAATCAGTTTATGTTAAGTCTGGAAAGACCCGTCACAGCGATCCCGAAAATAGGCCCTAAATTTAAAATACTGCTCGAAAGGCTGGGTATTTATACCGTTGAGGATCTTGTTTATCATTTTCCATTCAGATACGAGGATTATTCAAAGAGCAAACCTATCGCAGACCTTGAGGAAGGGGATACGGTGACGGTGGACGTAATTCTTGACGAAGTGAACAACTTTTTTACACGCAATGGCAAGAGACTTACCAAAGCTAAGATATCCGATGAAACGGGAGCAATGACGGTCATCTGGTTCAACCAGCATTATATAAGAGACTCGTTAAAACCGGGCAGAAAATATAAAGTAAGTGGAAAAGTAAATATCTTTGACAGAAAACCCGCTTTTTTCGGACCGGAGTTCGAACCTGCAACCAGTAATACGATCAATACGGGCAGACTTGTTCCTGTTTATCCTGAAACTTCTGGTATTTCATCTAAATGGATCCGTTCTAGAATTAACGACGTCACAAACGGAAATTCGCCATACGGTGAGTTCCTGCCTGATAATATAATAAAAAACCATCATTTACTGGATTTCCACAAAGCTTTATCGGACATTCATTTCCCTGAATCCGAAAATGATGTGAGAATAGCCAGAGAAAGGTTCGAGTTTGAGGAAATGTTCATGGAACTGCTAAAGGTTGAAAAACGGAAACAGGAATGGAACAGGAAACTAAGAGGACCGGACATGAGCTACGAGAAACATTCAGTTGAAGTTAATAATTTTGTCAGTGGGCTTCCTTTTATGCTTACAGCATCTCAGGAATCCGCGGTTGCGGAGATACTAAAGGATATGGAACACGAACATCCCTCAAACCGGCTTCTGGAAGGGGATGTGGGAACCGGTAAAACTATTGTGGCGGTTATTTCGGCTTACCTTACCTATCTGAACGGGTACCGCACGATCTACATGGCACCAACGGAAATTCTGGCAAATCAACATTATGCGACTTTTGGATCATTCTTTGAGAACCGCGATATTGTAGTGGAGTTGATCACCGGCGCGAACAAACCAAAGAACAAAAACTGGAATGTGCTTATTGGGACTCACGCGTTACTTTTCAGTCCCGGAGAAAGTGAAGGAGTAGGTCTGGTGGTAATTGACGAACAGCATAGGTTTGGGGTTGAACAGCGAGCAAAACTTCTCCACATGAATAAAGGGATATACGTTCCACACTTATTGACCATGACGGCAACACCAATACCCCGAACCCTGGCACTAACGCTGTTTGGTGATCTTAGCATTTCGACATTGACCACTCCACCTAATAAAAATAAAAAGATCACAACAAGCGTCGTTCCCCAAAGACAACGGGATGCAACATACAAACTAATCCGGGAGAAAAACGAACCTACATTTATCGTATGTCCCCTAATCGAGGAATCGGAAAGCGCAAGTTTAGGGAATGTTAAAGCTGCTGAAGCTGAATTCGAATCACTAAAGAACGGGGTTTTTGCAGGCGTGAAAATGGGATTGCTACACGGACGTATGAAGTCAAAAGAAAAGCAGGAAGTAGTTGAAAAGTTCAAGAGCGGTGATATAAAAATCCTTGTCTCTACCCCAGTTATAGAAGTAGGTATTGACGTTCCGGAAGCAACCGTTATGGTCATAGAAAGTGCCGAAAGATACGGCTTAGCCTCGTTGCACCAGCTAAGGGGCAGGGTAGGGCGTGGAGATAAACCGGGGTATTGCCTGGTTTTCATGTCAAACAACTCACAGAAGGCGTTCCAGCGCCTCAAACACCTTGAAAACACCGATAATGGGCTGGAATTGGCTGAGATAGATTTGCGTATTAGGGGAGAGGGTGATATATACGGTACAATGCAACATGGCTTTAAAAAATTCAAAGTTGCCAATCTGGGAAATATAGAATTACTGGAAACTGCTAAAGAAGCGGCTCAGAAATACTACCCACAATTAGACAACTATCCTAAACTTAAAGAAAAATTGGATTCACGGAGCGGTAGATTGGTAGAAAAGAATTAAATATTATGTTAAGAATCACGTCCGGAACAGCAAAAAATAAGAGACTAAAAGTCCCTGAGATACAGGGAATACGCCCTGTTCAGGAAATTGTGAAACTGGCTATTTTCTCAATCATTGGTGAAAAAGTAGATGACGCCAGGTGTCTTGATCTGTTCGCAGGCAGCGGTAATCTGGGACTGGAAGCATTGAGCAGGGGAGCACTGTGGTGTGATCTTGTTGACGAACAGTGGAACGCCCGCATGTCCATCCAGGAAAATATCAAGAACTGCGGATTTGAAGAAAAAGCGGAGGCTCATATGAGCGATGCGGTAAAGTTCGTAGCAAATACATCAGATAAATACGACATAATTTTTGTAGACCCGTTTTACGAGGATTCGGCTCACAAGTTCCTGGTAAAAAACCTTGGGGAGATCCTTGAGAAAGACGGTTTAATATTCTTTTTACATGGAGAAAAATTGGATATTGAATACCTGCTTCAGGATTCAAACTTGAAAATAGATGACCAGCGTAAATATGGTAAAACAAGAATGAGTATCCTAAAGCTGAATAATTAATCTACTGCTTTAGAATACTCATTATAAATTGTAGTTTTTACTTTATGATCAGCTAAGGATCACTTTACGCCCGCCAACGCAAATATAAGGTGCCTTGGTCATACGCCCGTACACATGATATGGTACGTTGCGCATATCATTCGGTCCCCGAAGAATCACATGTGCGGGTACACCGATACCTCGGTCAAAACGCTTCCAGCCGGGTTTCTTCAAAAGTTCGGTCAACAAAATAGGTTTTGCCATCAGATCTAAAGCGCTGTTAGTCACGTGTCTGCTCCTTCTATTGAAATAGTTGGGATTTATGTGATAAAACTACGAACTTTATAATAACATAAACAAGTATTTGACAAAACCATCTATCCCCACTATATTTACCCAGTTAAAGAGCTTGATTAAATAAGTTCTATTAAGGATAATACCTATATGGCAGTACCAAAAAGACGAAAAAGTAAGAGTAGAACCAGAAAAGGTAGAAACGCTCACTATACAAGAGCTGAAGTAAAAGCCGTAAAGACCAAAGACGGAAAAGCTTATAAGAGAGCTCACGTAGAGGAAAGAATCGAACTCTAAAAAGTTCGAATTGAAAATGAAGTCAAGAACTGATCCCAGACACACAGCCAGAAAACTTGCTTTGACAAGTATTTTTTGCTGGCTATTCTCTGAGATAAACGACGAGGAATGTTTGCTGCTGGCACAAGACTTACTAGGGTATGAGGATGCGGACCCGGAATTGACGAAATCCATAATAGAAGGCGTTAAAAAGAGCAACAACGACATCGATAGAATTATTGAAATGTCGGCTCCTGAGTGGCCACTTGATAAGATATCGAAGGTTGATCTGGTCATTTTGAGGATAGCTATATATGAACTTTTATATAGCAAAAGCGTGCCTGAAAAAGTCGCCGTTGACGAAGCTGTGGAATTGGCAAAAGAGTTTGGGAACGACACATCGCAAAGGTTCGTTAACGGAGTGTTGGGAAACGTTATCGAGCATAAGAAAGAGCATAAAATATGAGTAACTATTTACAAATAATAAAAGAGCTAGTCTCCGAAAGAACCGGTCTGGAACCTTCCGAGATCACAAAAGAATCCTTTTTTGAGGATGACTTGAATGTAAGCGAGATGGAACTCATCGACATCCTCGAAGAACTTGAGGAAACGTACAAAACGGACCTTGTAGAAGAAAGGGATAACATCGATTCGGTCGAAAGCCTAATGGATATCCTTTCGGAAAAACTGGACTAGAGCTAGAATAGTACTATGGAAATCGATACCGCCAAACTCTCAATAATACTAGGTACACCAATAGAAAACACCGAATTGTTTAAAACTGCGTTTACACACAGGTCATACCTGAACGAACATCCAAATTACCCCAACCCTTCCAACGAAAGATTGGAGTTTCTTGGGGATGCCGTACTACAGCTTTTGTCATCAGAATTCCTATTTCATACATACGAAAAATCACCTGAAGGGGACTTGACCAATTTCCGAGCAGCAATAGTCTGCACACCCTCACTGGCTGAGGAATCACGCAGACTTGGGTACGGGCATTTCCTGTTATTATCAAACGGTGAAGAGGCAAGCGGTGGCCGTGACCGGGAATATATTCTGGCTAACACCTTTGAAGCTGTTTTAGGTGCATTGTATAAAGAATGTGGTTTGGAATTCTGCAGGGAGTTCGTTCAAAAAGAACTGTTCTATAAGGTCGAAGATATTGTAAAAAGGGAGCAATACAAAGACGCTAAATCTAAGTTCCAGGAAATAGCACAGGAACGTTTTGGAGTCACCCCATCTTACGAAGTACTGGAATCCTGGGGCGCTGACCATGAAAAAACGTTCAAAGTTGGTGTATATTTAGGTACTTCCCTTAAAGGCGAGGGAACCGGAAAAAGCAAGCAGAAAGCTGAACAGCAAGCAGCGATTGATGCATTAGACAAATTATAGATGCTCTGTTAAAATCTCACAGTATGTCAGTAACAATTAGACTCGCAAAGGTAGGAAAGAAGAACGCACCAAGCTACAAAGTTGTGGTTGCCAATACACGTGATAAAAGAACGGGTAAATACCTGGAAGTTTTAGGATATTACAACCCTTCCATGAATCCCGCGCAACTTAAGATTGATAAGGAAAAAGTAGAAAAGTGGCAAAAACAAGGTGCGATGACCACAAAAGCCATTGACGATCTTTTGGCCGGAACTTACAAATATGTAAAATACGCACCCGGAAGTAAAACTGCTAAGGAAGATACCGAACAAACAGAAGAAAAATCAGAATGAAAGAGTTTATAGAATACTTAATCAAACAAATCGTAACCCGTCCGGAAGAAGTCCAGGTCACTGACACTTTTAACGAAGTAGACAATACATACAATTACCGTGTTACTGTTTCACAGGACGATATGGGTCTGGTCATCGGTAAAGAGGGCAGGACTATAAAAAGTATAAGGGCTTTGACAAGGGCTAAAGCGATCAAGGATGGGGTTAGGATCAATTTGGAACTCGCCGAACCTGAAGGTAAAACCGAAGATGCTGACCTTTGACGTTATCACACTCTTCCCCGAACTATTTGAAGAACAAGAGATTACGCGCTTGATAGCTACGGAACCGTGGATGGTAAACCTTATGGCGGAGGAACGGGTATGGTATTGATGGTAGAGCCGATAAGCAAAGCTCTGGGCCGGATAGAGAATAAGGAAAGAACAGTACTCATGTCGCCACGAGGAAAAAAGTTCGACCAAAAGAAGGCGGGTGAGTATGCGGGTCTGCAGCAGATAACTTTAATTTGCGGGCGCTATGAGGGTGTTGACGCGAGGGTTGAAGAACATCTTGTGGACGAGAGTGTATCTGTGGGAGACTATGTGCTGTCGGGAGGGGAATTACCTGCTCTTGCTATAATGGAAAGTGTCACCAGGCTGCTGCCGGGTGTGTTAGAAAAAGAAGACGCTGCGGCAAAAGAATCATTTGAAAACGGTTTTCTTGAACACCCTCAATACACACGCCCTGAGGACTTTAAAGGAATGAAAGTGCCTGAAGTTCTATTATCGGGAAACCATAAAGAAATTGAGAAATGGAAAAAGGAAAACAGTACAAAGATCGACTAGTTCCCTCCGAACGGATTATCTTCCAGCGCATCCTCTTCTTCTACAACTACATCTTGAGTAGTTTTCTCTTCGGCGCTTTCGGAAGCTTCCTGCACCACTTTTGAGGATATTTCGTCTATAGAGATCCTATAATATTTGAGTCCTTTTATTTTGTTGATCATACTTGTGAACTCCGGGTCAGTAATATCAAGCGTAACGGCATCGTCAGTCACTGCCGTGGATTCTACAAAAAGGTATGGGGATTTTAGATCAAATGTTATAACCAATCCTGTAGATTCTTCACTCGTGTCATTGCTATACCTGAACGATTCCACATCCACCAGACGTGCCGAGTTTTCCAGGTTCCTTAGAAAGTTCGTAAACTGCTCCATGTTACCCTTAGCACCCATGGTAACGTTTACTACTTTATATGAGCTGCTCGTTGCTGTGGAGACTTCGGTCTCATTTGCCGTAGGCGCAACGCCAAGATCGGTAAATGAATAGTTCATTTTAGTAACCTCAAGACCTGACTCGGTTGCGATCATGTCAATTTGTGTAAGAAGTTCAGGCACCATGGCTACTTCCACAAGCACATCCTTTACCAATGCTGAGTTCTCATCTACCACGCTCATATAATCAAGAAGCTTCTTTAATGTGTTCCTCTTTGACTCTAAAGTGTTGTTTAGAACTTCTTTGGCTTCCTTGTCATGCTTAAGTTTGGGAAGTGCTCTGTATGACGGATAAAAGATAACAAGAACAAGGAAAGCCGTTGCGCCTAATGATATCAAAGGAATAATGAAATTCACTAAAGTGTCTTTCAACGCGCTTGTTTGTGCATCAAAATTTGTTCTAGAAGATAAGTTCATATTTACCTCATTAAAGCCTCCGGCTTATACTCAACCAAAATAAAGAACGTGATCTTGTTAGCCCTGTTCTCCAGGCTTACGCTGTTTAATGTTACAGTTGCAAATATTTTTTCATCCGCGGATAGGTCGGTAATAAATTTAGAAATTGAAATATAGTCGTTAGATTCGCCCGTGATAGTAACTTTATTACCGGGGTTGACTGTCATATCCATCAAAATTATCGTCTCAGGAACATGCTTATTAATCTCATCAAGAAGTCCCGAGAAGTATACCCTGGACGTATATATGGACTTTAACGCATGAAATCTGGTATCAAGGTTGCGCGCGCTAATTTCTATTGTGGAAAGTCCTTGAATTTCGGTGCGTAAATCCTCGATATTGTTTTCGTGCTCCCGGATCTGACCTTTTATACCTGTAACCTGGTAAAAAAAATACGCTGACAAAAGACCCACAACTATTAAAAGTAGTATTGTGAAAAGAGTGCTCAACTTAACGAGCTGGGTTTTACTTTGTTCTTGTTTTTCCTCCTGAGGAATCAGGTTTATGCTTTGTGACATATTTTTATACTTCTTTTAAAGCAAGACCGACCGCTGTCGTATATATCGGCCCTTGTTCCAGTAACCTGTCCTTCTGGGAGATAACTTTTTCGGAGAACTCGATGTTCTTCCAAGGATTTGCGAGTTCTACCTCGAAATCCAAATTGTTGGCCATGTAGAAGAAAAGTCCCGGCATCAGGGCAGTTCCTCCGGAAAGTATCATCCTGTTAATACTAATGTTTGGATTGTGAGTTGTAAAGAATATTTTTGATCTCTTTACTTCCAAAATAATATTATCAAAAACCGGCTTCAAAATATTATATATCTTACCTTCTACCTGATTGATATCAAGACCGTAAACCTTCTTATATTCCTCTGCTTGCACATAATCAAGACTCAATCCTTGTGATATAGACCTAGTTAGAACATCCCCACCTACTGATACACTTCTTGTGAACCTCACTGACCCGCGGTAGGTGATAATGATCAGCGTTTCGGAAAATCCTACATTCACCAGAATGCTTGCTGAAGGATGCTCGGAATTATCTCCAAGAACACGACCTAAAGCAATAGTTTCAGGTTCGATACCCCTTGGTATTAATTTTGCACCTCTTAATATCGATACATACTTTTCCAAAATGCTCTTTTTAGCAGCAACCAACTCAATATTCATCTTGCCTTTTTCCACAGTTTCATCGTCAATTTTTTGATAGGAAAGGCTAACTTCTTTGAGGGGAAGGGGAATGTACTGTTCGGCCTCGTACTGAATCGAATTTTTAAGTTCCTTGTCGCTCATTTCGGGAACTTTGATCATCCTCATATATACCTGATGTTCGGGAAGTGAAACAACAACATTATTGGTTCTGAAACCCGTTTCGGTGAAAAAGTCTCTAATCGCAGTGGAGTAGTCCATGAGATCCTCTTTAGTTTCGGATTCCATGTTCAAGCGCTGATTTTCGTATGAACCGTACCTTAAAAGGATATTCTTACCTTTCTCCTTTTCAAGTTCCACGGCACGGAAATTATGTCTACCTAAATCAAGACCTACTATGGGCATGCTTATATTTTACATATTTGAACCTAATTGGACAATGGGTCAGTTGCTGACTTTGAGTACAACACATAATCAAATTCACCGGGAAGATGAGGGTCGGATTTTATCGCCACTACTTTTTTAACTTGATCATCTACCATACCCTGCGATGTGACCACAATACCCTGAGAAGGTAGTGTTGCGCCAACCGCGGGGACTATAAATGCTTCAACACTGTTGTACACAGCTTTAAGTCTGAAAATTACCGGGTTGACTCTTCCTGTAACCGTAAAACAACTGGAATACCCGCCCGAACCTGCCGCTGTATCAAACCCATTACTCCCATTCAATGATGCGGTAGAGTTATAAGCATAGTTATCTACCGCGTAACTTCCTACTGTACCGTAAAAAAACATACCTGTTATTGAAGGTACATCACCGGAGGGCGGTTCGTTCCAACACACTTGAAAGTTTGTATTGTCAGGATAGCCTTTAAGATTAACTTCCGAGATATCAGCTACTGAGAGATCTACCGGAAAAGGGTCAGCTGAACGTCCAAGGTAACTCAAACTTATCTCTGCCTTAGCCTCTACACCATCATCACCTATAATATTTACAATACATTCAGCTCCACAGTTACCAAAGTTTATGTAGCCTTCTAAAGTCGCCATCGGTAATACAAGCATCTTCTCCACACCTGCTTCAGCAACTGCAACTGCCCTGTTGGACGAATCCGTATTAGTTAGGTTCCTTATATGAGAAATGAAAGTAGTGGAAATACCAACCCCAATGGCCAAAGCAATGAGCATGACTAAAACAATTATTATAAGGGTCTGGCCGCTTTGATTGGTAGCTTTCATATAGTATATCCCGATCTAGTAGGACCCCCGTGCTACTAACGTGTTATTAAGGGTAACTGTGCCGGAAAAAGTTGTACTGGGGTTTGGTGTAGCCGAAGAGAATGTCATGTTTATTTTTATAACATAAGGTTTGTCACTCGTGAGAGTAAAGGCAGGAGTGCCGGTAACAAGAACCCCTGTTGCCGAATCGTTCGCCGTAAGAGGAGCTTGGGAGGCACAATTAACAGTATCGAAACTCCTATTCAGCAATTTTCCATTCTTATTAATAAAATGTAGTGTATTTCCGGAGGCCCCTACCGCCGCTGGTGTAACAACACTGGTCGCACTCCTAAACTCTTTTTCAAGCTTGAGCAGAACAAAGTTTGAAGTGCTTTCAATTTCATTTGATACCTGAGTTTTTCCAAATGTTCTTGTTAAAGAAATAATAATATCTCCTGCGATACCTACAGTTACAAGTAGTATTGCAACTACGACAACAAGTTCTATTAAAGTGAATCCTGCGGCTTTGTTGTTCACTGGTTTAGATGTTTTTATCATCATAAATTCCTCCAGTTTGAAAGGTCGGTATAAATATAAGTATTCTTTGTTTGACCCCCAACTACCCAAGTTACACGGACGTTGAATCTAAGGATGTTTTGCGCGGGACTCAAACCACCTCCGTTCGGATTGGTTACCCAGAAGTACCTTCTCATATTCTCGCCTCCGCCGGTGTTTATAACCTCTCCCGTAGTTGATACAGCCTGAGCAATGCCTAATGAACTATTTATATAACAATACTCCCCAACAGTATCACAGGCAGGAACAACAGAGTTATAAAAACTGAGCCAAGTGTTGGTGGTATCCCTTTTAGCCCTTAGCCGCTCTAGTTCCTCTGTAGCATACTTAGAGCCCATTATCATAAGCTTGCTTGTTGTTGAAGCTCTTAAAGTATAAACGCTCAGTGATACTATGGATGTTACAATGATCATAGCTACACCCATGGCAGCAATCGTTTCGATCAGTCCAATACCTTTTTCGTGAGTAATGCTTTTATGTTTTATTTGCTTTTTATAATAGAACATATTACGAACAAGACATATTCGTTAAATTAATAATAATCCTACCGGGACCGTTCATTTCAACCCGCCTGCAATTGCTGGTTGCACCTGATGCTCCGACAATAACTGCACCTGTATTAACGATATCCCCATTATCGTTGTTAAAAAACACACAACGATGTGACGATCCGGTATACCGCAAATCACTTGGAAGTTTGGTGCTGACAGATCTTAGTATATATGTTGTTGTGTTATATGAATCGGTGCAAAGAATAGGATCCGTCGTGTTTAAGCTAGTAAAATAATCGTAGGTGCCGCTATCAGGTCTGAAATGTACACCCCAATATTTCACATTTATATCATCTGAAAAGGAACCTGCTAAAGCTTTGATCTGTGTGGAACGCAGGTCGTTCTTTATTTGCTCCTGTGCCTGCCGTAAATTCTGGTTTGTAACATAGCTATTGAAACCCGGTAGGATAGCTCCGGTCAGAATGGACATAATCGCAACGACGATCAAAAGTTCGATCATTGTAAATCCGTAGTATAGGGCAGCTTTTCTCATACAAAATAATTCTATCAGAAAATTGTCAAATCGTTTCCAACTTCGTAAATATCAGGATCAGTTCCTCCATCATCAGCCGCGTAGGCTGTAAAGTACTCCAAGCGTGCATTAAGTTCGTAGCTTGTACCGGAAAAAGAATATGAGTACTGATACATGCCTGTATTAATGGGATCAACAGGCACTTTTACCATATACAAGGACAACTCCTCCGGAGTAGGGTAGCGGTCATTCTCAAGCCGGAACTGGTTCACTCCGCTTTCGAAAGTATTAAGATCGCTTAATCTGCGGTTATCGCGCGCACGGGCTTTTAGTTCACCGGGACGGATTATCAATGAAACACCCGAGATCAATATCATAATGACACTTATGGAGATAATAAGCTCGACTATAGTGAAGCCTCCAGCTTCCTTTTTTACAAAAGTGAAGCCTGTTTGATTTTTAATTGGGGTTTTGTACACCATAACACGGTGCCCCACAGTTACAGCCTACCACCGTTGAGGAACTGCAATTAGGTACGGAACTGCAAACACTATCCGTTGCAGAATCGCTAAGTTCCATACGGGCGGTTAAAACGTATTTATTATATGGACTAGTACCATTACTTCTATATAAGTAACCAGCGTTTCCCGCACTGCAAGGGTCATTATAAGTTCCTGCCGGCTTTGGATCTTTCGGTACTTTAGAAATATAAGGAGCGAAAGCCGGGTATACGGTTGGTAGTGTGCCAGCTATCCGCCACTGTGAAGGCGTCTGAAGATACGTCCTGTTATCGGCATAGTACAACTCAAGAGCTGCTTGTATTACTTTAAGATCGCTTTTTCTCTGCGAATCACGGGCTTTTTGCTGTATACCAGACGAGTTCAAGACGGCAAGAACAACACCGCTCAAAACACCGATTATCAATACGACGATCAAAAGTTCAATTAAGGTGAATCCTTGGGATTTGGACAGTGTTTTTTGTTTGGGCATATTTAAATTGTAGGTCATTTTATTTCTCATGTCATCAAGTAATATTTACCGGTCGTTATCGCTCATAGGCAACCGTCCGAGTTAGCTCTGTTTATATACGAACATTCCTTAACTAGCCCCCAGTCAGAACTATACTTATATATAAGGTTCGCATCCGTTGATTTTATTACATAAACCACAAATTTACCGGCCGATACGTATACGTATTCATAAAACGAGTTAACAGGCTCTCCATCCGGCCAGTTTTCTACATAGTTTATAACCACGCTCTTTGCTACAGCTTCTGTTAAAGGATAATCCCCGGGCAATTCGCCTGCATAGTAGGCTTCTATACCGATGGCCAGTTTCTGCAGATTCGACTGCTTAACTCCGTCTTCAGAAACCCTTTTTTTATCTCCGGAATTTATAACCTGCAAAGTAAACGTGGATAGAACGGCAACCAGAGAAACAACTACAACGAGTTCCACAAGAGTAAATCCCAGCGTGTTATTCGGTCGTATTATGTTTATATTACTTTTCTTCATAAATCTAACAACCTGTACATGTCGTTGTGGCTGTACTTGAACAATCTTTTATTTTAGGCAAAACCCCGGCCGGAGGATTTGAGCAATATTTAATTATCTTGTTTGGCACTGAGGCCATCGGAACATACACCCAAAACTCAGTGTTGGTAGGGGAGTTGGTACGGTATGTATAAGTTCCCGGGCTCGCCGGCCATTTTATATAAGTTGAAGTAGCAGCTGCGGTAGCAGGATAATATCCCTGACCGCTACGATAAGCTTCCACACCTGCAACAATTTTTTCTATATTAGTTCTTTTTACAGCATCTTCCGCGCGTTGTTTTTGTTTCGTAGAACTAACCACATTCAACATAACACCCGATAAAATTCCGATCAGGCTTATCACAATAAGAAGTTCCATCATAGTGAATCCGTATTGTTTAAACTTGTTCTTCTTAAATGACCTCATAAACAAGTACCCAAACCGGCGGTGATAGTACATTTCTTGATCTCACCCCAACTTGATGAATATTTAAAATATTTAGCCGGATCTGCACTACTCTGAATATACATATAAAAATCCATAATCGGGGGTGATCCGACCGGTGTATAATTTACCCCTGCCGGCCAATTCTTAATAAAGGGATTTGGATCTGTAGTGTTGTTGGGGTATTTTCCTTCAGAAGTACGGTGTGCTTCTAAACTATCAGCCAATGTACGCATATTGGACTGCTTGACGGCATCCTCCGTCAGCTTACGCTTACTGTCAGCATTGATAATTCTCATGCTGATCCCGGACAATAATCCGACAATACTGACCACTACCACAAGTTCTATCAAGGTGAATCCATTTTTATTTAGTAAACTTCTCTTTTTCAAATTAAGCATTTGCATTTTTCCTAAAAAAAAGCCCCGCCCTGAAGCGGGGCTTTCATTTGTCAAACAAAGCTACAGAGCTGCACAGTTAAGTCCTGTGGCACCGCAGAGGGACATCTTTGAGTCAAGACTCTTATACATAAAAAGATTTGGCGAGCCATAAGCTCGAGCTACTAATCTATAATCTGTTGTTGTAGCAGTCCATGCACCAGCAGCGACTGGAGAAGCGTTGTCCGTTCCAGCATATCTGTAATAACACTGGGTTGTTCCGGTTCCGTAATAGTTGAGTGTGGCACAAAAAGCGCTAAGCGGGCTATTGTTTACTTCGAATCTGCAGTCAGCAGTTGTCGCCGTGGCACAATCCGCTCCAAATCCGGTCGCTTCAATACCTCCTAAGAATTCCACTTCATCAGGAATTCTTCCGTAAGCCGAAATATAACTGTTCGTAGACAAGGCTATTTTGTTTATTGCAGATCTTACAACTGCATCCCTGGCTCTATTTTGCTGTGCGGTTGGGTTGATAACAGCTATTAAGACCCCGGCTAAAATGCCGATGATGATAATAACGATCAAAAGTTCGATAAGGGTGAAACCTTTTTGTGAAGATTTAAATGTCATATTGTCTACACCTCCTTTCATATTGGTATAGCTTATTTTCTTGCTATCAAAATAATTGGGCAGCATACGATTCATAGCTAATATAAGTATGAGATTTACAATCTCCGAAGTCAAGGATGTTATAAGTAGTCCCACCCTGCCTGATTAGAAAAGATACCAAAGTCAAAAATCCCTGGAAGATATGAGTAAGACTTGAAAACCCTGACCTGACGTGAAATCTGAACTACTCCGTCTTGAACAAGCTCACCTGTTGAAGTTACTTGATACCCTTGAACGGGTAGGGAGGGGTTGAATACGCCTACTTTTATATCTCCGCCAACAGCACGTAAACGTAATGCTTTGGCGGCTGCAGGAACGTTGATATTTCTGCAATAGGTGTATCCACGTGCAGAAGGTGAGTTTGCTGAGTTGACAAATGTAAACCCGGAGACTGAATAATCAATTTGGTTTGGCTGAGTCTGCACAAATCCGGTTGTAAAACCACCACGTCCTTTCAACTGGTTGCTCCCGTAAAACATATAAATAATATCTCCGGCTGCACCTTCAAGTGAAAAGCAGAACTGAACCGTACTCGACACCACAGCCACCTCGGTTAATGTATCTTGTTCCAGTCTGAACTCATACCCACGATTCACGCCTGTAACTACAGGATACTCATCAACCCTAACATATGCTTTTGCGTCGACGTTATCCAAACCCAGACCTGTGTAGTTTATTAAACACTCTTTTCTAATAGGATCGTATGAAACATCATCTCCTGCATCATCACATAGATAGTCGGCGACAGTGTCGGTATCAAAAGCGTCTGAAATAGCTTCCAATTGTCCTACGGATAATTTTATAAATGATTCAGCCCCTCCTTCCGCAGCCGCTAAAACACGCTCTGACGTATCTGATTGAGCGGTTCTCGAAACGGAAGATAAAGTTCTAAGCGAGACATTGACGCCTACAGCTAAAGCAACAGTCATAGCAACTATGACAAAAAGAAGCGCCTGCCCGTCTGCTTTAAGTATGTAAAACCTATTCAAATTTAGAAATCTTTTTTTCATTTTATTAATTCATCCAAATAATTTCATTCGTCGTAAGTCCGGTATAGTTTGGAACGGTAGAGTTCTTTTGCTGATCAGTCAGCATATTAATATATCTTACATTATATTTGATATGTTCTGAAGGGGACGCATTATTATCAACTGAATCCCTGGAACGGGAGAAGCCTATATTAGCTCCAGCAATTAAAGGCCCCTCAACAATTACTGTTGTGTCGGTACCAGTTCCGGCACTTATACTGGGGAAAGTTATTGTCCCGGAGGTTAGTATTGCCATTTCTATATGCGCTCTGGTTGTTTCGGAAGTTATTGACGTACCAATCGCTGGATCTATGATCACATTTCTGTTTGTTACTAGAATAATTCTATGTGTAGCAGCTTGAGCCAGGATCGTTCCCCTGATAGTTACAGATTGACCGGGGTTACCGGTAAGATATACGACGACTACACCGGGAACAGCAAGGAAACCGATCCTGTTTTCGTAAGAAATTGGAGAACCAAACATTGTTAGATTACTTGTTACATAAACCATGTTTGGATTCAAACCTGACAGAGTGTTGGTGTTTATTGCATTGGTAGGTACGGTAAACAAAGGATTACCTATAGAATTCGTATGTCTTGAAGGCCATACCTCTTTATAGGGCATGTTCTTGATGAACTGAGGAGGGCTGGATTCCGAAATCCTCTCCGGCGCGGGAGTGGCAGTGTCACGGACCAGATTAATTTGCCCATACTGTCCAGGGTTTTTACCGGCTATAACGTACCCTGGTATCTGTTCCGGAATGTTAACTGAAACTGCCCTCTTCGCCAAAGCAGCGGCGGAATAACCGCTGTAGATGGTTGTAGGCTGTGTTAAGGAAATTCCACTTTTCCCTGCATAGACATCTCCGCCAGTGGAAGTGAACCAACCCGGATCCGCAACACCTGTGGGGCATGTTCGTGTTCCAAAGGGACCATATGCTTCTCCGTTATATCCTCTAACCTGAAATTCATAAATTGAATTTGATATAAGATTAGGTGGTGTTAGGTAAGTAGTTGAGGTAATCCCCGGAACGGTCGTCCACGTACCGGTGCCTTGCCTTCTGTACTGGAGATAGTAAGAATTATTGTTGACACCGCAAGGCACACCCCAGCTGGTAGGGGTGGACCAATTCACCCTGATAGATTCTTTTGTCATAGCTGCACAAGTTGGGGTAACTATCGTCGGAGCAGTAGGACATACTTTGAGCGTACATACATCCTGTCCTGATGCATTACAATCATAATAACTGGTACCAAGATATACCAAGGGGAATAATGAGACGTCAGGATTTCCGGTACATCCTTTACCAAAAGTATCCTTTGCGTTAAATGTATACTGTATGTAGCCGGGTGTTGATGGGGCTGTAACTGAGACGGGGATGGATATAGCATTAGTAGGTGCAAATGTATCTTGTCTTACCAGATTACCTATACCGTAAGGCGGCCATGAACCAAGCAGAGTTCTATCTCTTCTGTAAATACTTGTGTTATATAAATTAAAATCAGAATCAGAAAAATTCGCAAAAATCGTTTTGGATGTACTTGGAGCAATTGTACTTGGAAAACACCCTCCAAAAGTCCCTGTAGGAGGAACACCCGGAATTACAAACCATAAATGATGCTGGGCAGGAAGTTGAAGGCCAGGACTAAGTTGAGTAGGTACCCAAACGGAACAGCCAAAACCGGTAGTAGTTTCCAGAGTAGCTCCTGTCGCAGATAAATAACGTGATGTGTATTGTATTACACTGCAGGGAATGTTCGGATCAGGACGTACAAGCTCCACTAAGACACGTGTACCTTGTGTCAGTCCGCTTATTTCATAATAAGATGATAAAGAATCGCATTTCCAGGACCAGGTCGCAGGGTTCCCATTTACTTTAAAACTAAGTGTATCATTCTTGACGCCCGCACAAGTGCTTGGTGCTGATGTGGGGCCAAAATATTCCGCGGGGTCAGAATCAAACAAATCTACAGCCCCGTATTGCTGCCAAATCCTGCCGATAATAGTTGTAGACGCAGCAAAAGTTTTATTAGGCGCGAGAAAAATAAACCCGAATAGAGTAAGAACACTAAATAAACCAATATGAAATGATACTTTTAATAGTTTTATTTTTCTAAGATCTTTCGATTTCAATGTTTTACCTTACCTGTAAATTTTGAACTAATCACATTGTCAAGTCAATACATCCATATTATTTCATTCGTTGTGAGTCCGGTGTAATTAGGGATGATACTAGTTCTTTCCTGGGAAGTAATTCTGTCAATAATCCTGGCATTATATTTTATATGTTCGGAAGGGGAGTCATTATTATTAATACTCCCTCTGGAGCGTCCAAAGGTAACGCGGTTTGCTGCAACTACAGGCCCTTCGACTATTACAGTTGAGTCTGTACCTGTTCCAGGATTTATACTGGGAAAGGATATTGTTCCTGAGGTAAGTATTGCCATTTCAATATGTGCTTGAGTTGCTTCGCTTGTAACTGACTGACCTATTGATGGACTAATAACAATATTTCTATTTGTTACTAGAACAAGCCTTCTCAAAGGATTTGAAGAACGGATGTTTCCCGATATTGTTATGGGAGTACTTCCCGTTAGATATATTACCGCTACTCCGTTGTCATTTACAGAATACACAGCCCCGCTGCTAAATAACGCTGTGCTGGCAGTATAATAAGCTTTGTCTTTGTTCAAGCCTGTAAGTGTTGTTGTAGGTACTGCTCCTGCGGGTACATTAAAGAAGTAATTGTTACTTGCATTCCTAAACTTTGAAGGCCATAGGTCTTTAACAGGCATATTCTTAACGTATTGAAAAATTCCTGACTCGGAAATTCTGGAATCATCGGTTATGGTACCGTTCCGTAGTATTATTATTTTCCCTAGATCCGTATACGCAGGTTTCCCTCCCATCACAAATCCTGCTATCCATTCCTGAGGATTACTCCAAAATGCATTCTTTTTTGCCAATGCTGCGGCAGTCCAACCCGAGTTAATAATTGTGGGTTGCGTTAGTCTAATTCCTGTTTTCCCTGCATAAACATCACCTCCGGTCGATGTGAACCAACCGGGCGTGGCACTGCCTGTTGTGCATGTAATTGGTGTAGCAGGTGAGTAAGCGCTAAATGCCTCTCCGTTCGACGACCTAATTCTAAAGTTATATGCCGTATTTGCGATAAGGGTCGGGGGAGTCTGATATGTGGTAAAGGCTGAACCGACACTTATGCTATTCCAGACAGAAGAGCTTGCAAGTTTATATTCAATATTATATGAGTTAGCTCCAATACCGCACGGAAAACCCCAGCTTGAGCTGGATAGGGCACCCCAGTTCACTCTGATCTGATTTGTGGTAGTAGTTGAGCATGCTAAACCACTTACGGGACCCGGAGCTACCGGACACACTTTAAACGTACAAACATCGCGGTCCGGAATATCACAATCATAGTATTTAGTAGTAATACCAACGGGGAACGTTGTAATATTCGGGTTTCCGGAACACCCCAAACCGGCGTTATCACGGGCATCCATTGTGAACTGGAAGTAACCTCCCGTCAAAGGCGGGATCCACGAAAGATTTGTTATACGGGAGCCTCTAACCGGAAAGTTATCCGCAAGTATTACGTGGGCAGACGTATAAGGAGGCCAGGTAACGGTAGAGCCAGATACAGTAGCCTGACGTCTGTATAAATTCACGTTTACAAGATTATCCGTGGTATCGAAAGTGTCTGTTGTTACTAGTCTTGTAACTCCCGGAGTAACGTTGTTCGTCACATTCGGGGTACAGGTACTTGCCCGGAATGTAGATGTTGGGGCGGTGTTGGCTGGCGTATTACTTAAATACCAGTCCAATCTATTTCTGTTGGAACCCCCGGCCCTTATCCTTGCGTGTGATGTACACCCCGTACCGCTGGATACTCCACCACAGTTTTCACCCCAGGTATCGCACCAGGATAACTGCCATTCTACGGTTGACGAACTGCATGAAAATCCTGTAGGTGGAAGTAATGTAATATCCTGATACTCGTATTCGGCAGCATCATTTACAAATCCAAATGTCTTGGACACGTACTCGGAGTGGGAAACACCGGAGGGGTAAGAACTGCATTCGAAGTGATCTACCATATCAGCAGCTCCCGATGTAGCAAAATTTAATCCGATCGAACTCTTGTTGTTAGAACAAGCTTCCGCGGCAGAACCTGTTCTAGCAAAAGTGTCGGCCGGCGTGAACTCGAAAGAGCCGTTACCGTTCATATCCGCCAGAACCGACCCACGAACAGCCCCTTGTTTATCACCGGCCGGTCCTCCTAATCCACCACCTCCGCCTGAAGTGCAACTTGCCGTGCACCTAAAAAACGAATTCGCATTGGAGTTATCGCCATACCCAAAGTCACACTGACCGCAAGGTCCCGTCCATGTATCACCTCCGGACGTGGGTACCGAACACGTACTGTCATCCGTACAGCCGGAACCGAAGTATTCCGTACCGTGAAAAAGATGCGGCTCGTCAGGGTCAAAGGCACATGCATTTGAATTACAAAATGAGTAGTTACACCTGCACGCTGCATAAGTTTTGTCACCGGTAAAAAGTATTCCAAACAACGCAATGAAAATGGGTATAGCTAATTTTATTATCAATATCTTTTTATCACTCATACTAGTCCAATTTATGCTTAACGAACGTACCGTCTGCTTTCTCATATATAAAATCTTTCTCAGAGTTCGAATCAAGTAAAACGAAAATACAATATCCCTCGCTTTTCTCTATAGTTAATCCTTCATACAAAATACCTTCTTTGAAGCTACCAAGTTCATCAACAGCTCCTTCTTTGGTTAACAGATCCCGTGTCAAATCCACCGCCCGGGATAAATCGGCTTCCTGGTCGACACCTTTCTCGTACAGCTTGCAATCTATGGAAAGCTCCCTGAGCACGTTGTCTTTGTATCCTTCAATATCTAATACGGTATTGAGCTTTTGTGGTTCGTCTTTAGAGTTTCTCTCATTTAGCTTTGAGAAAGGTGATGACGGTACTTTATCCAATGCAAAGGGGGGAGCCACTTGGGGAAGTAAAAAGTAATACACAGCTCCCGCTATTAGCAGTAACATAACGATTGCAGACAGAATCATGAAAAGGTTGGCCTTTCTCATGCTTTTAATTCTACAGAGATTGAAAACACTGAGCAACATCTTTATAAAATTACTCTCTCGTTACTGTATAATCCATAGACTCATAGGGTTTGCTATAAGTGCTTACTTACGTTAATATCAAAATAACTAAACTCCAAAAGATGGAGAGAAAATCTCATTATAAAAAGAAAGGATAGATCGAAATGAAGGCGAAATATGGCAGCATGGCAGCGTTTGTTTTGTTTTTATTCGTATTCATAATCTTACATGTCACACACCCGGTATCAGCAATGGAAACGCACTTACCGGTGCAGGAATTCAGTTCCGATGAGTTACAGGTTACCAAACTGGACGAATGCGGAGGCCCGTCCACCGTCATGCAGTTTTATGATCCCGGAAGCCAGCTATTGTTCAACTGGATGGACCTATATCAAAAAGGCGGCTGCGGGACCGGATATGGGACTACAAAAACGGTTTACTATGTACTCGTATCGGACGTGTCTCAAGAGAGATGGGATTCGTATATTAACGGGGGACCTCCTGTATCTCAGTTCAGCACTGCCCTGCATATACGTGAGTTCAGAAACATTTCGCACGATCCCAAAGCACGGAAAGCGCACAAGATGATCATCGAAGACGTCAAAGCAATGGGGTTAGAGGTTATCAGCTATAAACACTACGAAACTTTACTGAACGAGTTAAATAAGAAAACCCCATGGGAAATCTTTTTCGGTCAGTGTACAAAATGGGGAGCGGGGTACACTAATTGCTGGAGGTTCTACCAACGTCTCAGCAAACCTTACTAAGTTTTATGAACATACTTAAATTACCGGTCGGGCGGCACGTTCTAAACCGCCCGGCTCTATCCACAATTAAGATGCTACGGTAGGTTTTTCACTAATACACATTTACGGCCTATTTCAGAACACTTTTCGTTCAGGCAGTACGAATAGATGGAATCTTGTTCTACAGCCTCTGCGGTAACTTCAATATTAGACTTTAAGTGTGCCAGACTGTATGGAGCCAAGGCCGCTGAATCCTCAGACTCGCAATCAATTTTAACCGACATATCCTTTCCGCTAAAAGATCTTCCCGTTGGAATGCTTATGTTTATAACCATTTGCTTTTTCTTTTTATCAACCGAAACAACACGGGCAAGAAACATATCTTTCCGCATGTTCCAACTGCTGTAAGATTCCGGCGCTTGTTTCTCAAATTTTTCCAATTCTTTATACACAAGTAAGTTTAAATCTTGCGGCTTTCCGATTTGTTTCTCAAAAACCGATGCCGTGTCCTTATCCTCGGTTAAACCGATGCGCTGCAGCAACATATCAGGATAGTCACCAAGAATATCCGGTTTAATAAAATAAAGGACAGTTATCAAAACAGTTAGTTCCATATCCCTTGGAAACGCACTTGCCTCCCGAACATTTTTCAATCCCAAAACGTTCATTGTGATCCTCTCGACACCCAGAGCAAACCCACCCTCCGGAGGCATACCATACTTGAATGCCTGTAGATAAATTTCCAGGTCTTTTGGTTCATTGCCCCATTTCTTGGCACTTTCCAACAGCTGGCCGTACTCGTTTATGCGTCTTCCGCCCGTGACCCATTCAACGCCCCGACCAATCAGGTCAAAACTTAACGTTTCTTCGGGATTCTCAGGATCAGGATACGTATAGAAAGGTCTTTTTACAGTAGGGTAGTGGGTCACAAAGATCAGCTCGCTACCATATTCTTTTTGAGCCCATGCATAAATGTCCCGCTCACCTTGAGGATCAAGGTCGGGCTCGCTGCGGATATCCCTTCCCGTCTCATTAAATATTACTTCTTTAGCTTCACTTAACTTTATGCGGGGTATTGGCTTGCTAAACTTCGGAACGGAAGCTTGGTATAATTTTAAATACTCCGCACCTTTTTCGTTCAAGTCGTCAAAGATCCTGGAAATAACATGCTCGGCCATGTCCATTATTTCTTCATAGTTCTCAATAAAACCAAATTCAGCATCCAACGACAGGTACTCGGTCAGATGACGGGTCGTAACACTGGGCTCCGCGCGGTAAACCTTCCCTACGGTAAATGCCCGCTCGAAAACCCCCACCATAATCTGTTTATAAAATTGGGGACTCTGGCCAAGGTAAACTGTCTTGTCAAAGTAGTTTACTTTAAATACTTCCGCACCACCCTCAGTTGGCAGGGGCACCAGCGCCGGGGCTATGAACTCCGTAAATCCTTTTTCTTTGAGCGCGTTCCTAAACGAATCAACAATAATCTCCTGTACTTTAAAAACCGCTTGAACTTTAGGATGCCTTAACGTCAGGGATCTGTTATCCAAAAGAGTGGGAAGTTCAAGGTTCAGATCCTTCCCTCCCATATCAAAAGGAAGTTCTGCGGCTTTTTGCAGTACCGTTAACTCTTTTCCAAATACTTCCACCGTACCTGTAGGCATATCCGCATTTTCCGTACCGGGTTTTCTCTGTTGTGCAGTACCTATAATCTCAACAACATCCTCACCATGAAGACCTTTGATCAATGCCACTTGCTCATCTGACAGCATGCCGGCAACGAACACCACCTGAACAACTCCCGAGTAGTCCCGGATATCAACAAACATAACCTTGCCATGATCGCGCACCAGACGGACCCAGCCTTTAAGTCTTACTTCCTGGCCTACTTTATTTAATGTATCTAATGAAGGAGTTCTTTCCATAATAATTCCTTAAAATATATTTTAAATTATAACGAAAAAGCGCTGAAATACCACGATAATATCTTTTCCCCAAAAGCCAAGGCTACCACACTCCCAAGTATCAGGAACGGACCAAAAGCAATGGTATCCTTAACCGTCTTTCTTCTGAGAACGATCATTGCCATGCTGAATAAAGCTCCGAATATGAATCCTAAGAATATCGCAAGGATATTTTGGGGGAAACCATTTACCAATCCGATAAGAAAACCAAGTTTTATATCACCACCGCCCATGCCCCTTCCTTTTGTGATAAAGACCAGAAACCAAAAGAACAAGCCAATCCCAACAGCACTTATCATATTAACAACGAACATTTTCAGTATCTGATACAGTTGTAGATGCCAAAACCCCGCTTCCAGCAAATACTTACCAAAATCATCGTTTTTCAGTTGCATGTATGAACTGGCTAGGGTCCAGCCTAGGTATACCACATTAAACACTATCACAAAAACCATTGCGGGAATTACTATCTTATCCGGTATCAAGCGGTACTTCAGATCCGTCATAAAAAGAATGATATAAAAACCCGCCATTACTAACAGGAACCCGAATACGGCAAGCCTGCTTGTAATATCACTATCAAACACGCCGGTAAAATACGCTACTCCGACAAAAGCCAATCCTGTAAGGACCTCGGAGAACGGATATGTCCATGCCAGTTTTGTTGAACAGTACCGGCATTTTCCTTTTGCCAGTGCGAACGATAATAGGGGAATGAGGTCCCTGACGTTCAAATTCCTCTTGCAATGGTCGCAGTGAGAACGCCCAAAGAGTATGGACTCACCTTTAACAACGCGGTCCGCAACTAAGTTCAAAAAAGAACCAAAGAACAACCCTGCAATAAATACAAAAATGTAATAGATTATTTCCATTGATGAATTATATAGGATATACCACTTTCGGTTCAACGACAAAATTCTTTCAATATCCCAAATAGAAAAAGCCCCGTCATATCCGGAGCTTTTTCGTATAAGTCTGTACAGGCACTTATTCTGCAATATCGGGCATCAATTACAGAATAAGAAGATTCGTTCCAACCTCAAGCGTGGTATCGTCGTCACCTCCGTCAAGAGTCATTTTGGCAGCATTATCGGGAGATTCCAATACAGCGTTTACTTCCCAGTCGGTCAACGTAGATCCGAAAGTGTACACATTCGTGTTGGTATTCAAAGGATCAACCGGTAG
>Ga0075570_105_pt1 | contig 26232 bp, 31 predicted proteins | sample RifGroA1_FD_68156 | JGI IMG/M metagenome (GOLD analysis project Ga0075570, IMG submission 68156) | candidate division WWE3 bacterium GW2011_GWA1_41_8
ATAAGAAGGATCCAATCATTGAAGGAAGGCGCCGATGTAACGGGTATAAAAGTTATTGTAAAAGTAGTCAAGAACAAGGTAGCGCCGCCTTTCAGGTCTGCCGAGTTCGACATTATGTTCAGCGAAGGTATTAGTAAGTATGGAAATTTGCTGGATGTAGGTACCGAGTTCGAACTGGTAAAAAAGAGTGGGTCCTGGTACGAATACAACGGTGAAAAACTTGGTCAGGGGAGGGAAGCCGCAAAAGCGTTCCTCAAGGAAAATCACAAGATTTCCGCTGAGATTGAGAAAAAAATCCGTGATCTGATCAAAGAGAAGAAAGAACTTCCTCTCCAGATAGGTGGTGCCGATACGGTAGTGCCGGAAGAGGCTCCGGAAGAGGTAGATGATAAGTGACGATAGTCTTTACGAGAATCTACTGAATAAGGCTATAAGTTTTATAGCGTATTCACCCCGTACACTGAGTGAAGTGAATGGGCGGATGGATAAGTTCTTTCAAAAAAGGAACATAAACGAGTCATACGCATCCGAGCTAAGATCCCACGTGATAAAAGAACTCAATGAATTAAAGCTCATCGATGATGAGCAGTACGCGCTTTCATATGTTGAGGGTAGGATCAGATCGGGAAAGCCGTTTAGCAGGCGGAAGATATCCGATTTTCTTTACAAGAAGGGTGTTCCCGACGAACTATTAAAATCGGCGTTATCGCGTTACGGAGACGAGCAGGAAAGGAAATCCATCGAGGATCTCATCGAAAAAAAGCTAAAAACCTTTAAAAATGCCGACCCCCGCAAGAACAGGAACAAACTTATAGCCTATTTGTTAAACAAGGGGTATTCTCCGCAGTTAGTTTATCCCGCAGTTGACACAAAATTCAATATAGACTAGAATTTAGCTTGCGAATTTGCTTTTTGTGAAATATGGAGAATACTAAACACTTGATATCGAATACTGTCTTTTCAACCCGCTACAACGGTTTGGTACTTCGGTCTATGTAACAGCCGATTAAGGTTTGTTTTAAGCAAGTTCACCTGAATACAAAATTTAATTTATGGAGGATCTATGACGGATAATGTTGTTTTTCTATTAATAGTTTTAATGTCACCGCTTTCTGCCGTTCTTGTATTTTATATCCTGAATAACCTGAAAGGTAAAAAAGTTACTGAAACCGCTCCCACGGAGGACCTTTCTATGGCCGCAAGCAAAGAGAACGTGGTCATAGAGGCAAACGCTCAGGCAAAAGAAATAGTTCTTGAGGCAAAGAGTCAGGCGTTGAAGATCAAGGAAGATGCCGAGGTCCAGGCAAAAAGAGCTCAGGATCAAGTTAACAAGTTGGAAAAAGATATTGCGATCCAAAGGACACAGGTCGAAACGAGGGAAAAAGAACTTGAGAACAGGGCACGAACTCTAAAGGCCGCTAAAGATGCGATCGATAAAAAGCAGTCCGATGTGGACGAGCTACATAGACAACAAAAAGAAAAGCTTGAACAGATATCGTCGCTGACACGGGATGAAGCAAGAAATCTTTTACTGCAGAAGTTCGATAAAGAACTTGTCGAGGAAAAAGGCAAGAAAATAAGACAAGCCGAGGAAGATATCAAAAAAGATTCCGAAAGAAAGGCCCAGGAAATTCTTATTGACGCAATGAGATTTGGCGCAACGGATTATATTGTCGAACACACCACGTCCAAAGTTAAACTACCCGATGAAGAACTTAAAGGAAGGATCATCGGAAAAGAAGGTAGGAATATCCAGACCTTTGAGGAAGTAACGGGTGTGGAACTCGACCTTGACTCTACCCCCGGGGAAATTATCATTTCTTCATTTGACCCAGTAAGGCGTGAAATAGCAAAAGTATCTCTGGAACGGCTTATCGCTGATGGCAGGATACAGCCTGCGAAAATAGAAGAACTTGTGGAGAAAACCAAAAAAGAGATCGACCATATCATGTTCAAAGAAGGGGATAATCTGTGCCACAGAGTTGGTGTGTACAACCTTCACAAAGATCTTGTACAGATGATGGGTAGGTTCAAGTATAGATTCTCTTACGGCCAGAATCTGATTGAGCACACGCTTGAGGAAACAAAAATTGGTATATCCATTGCTCATGAACTTAAAGCGAACGTTGATGTTGTGAAAATGGGATGTCTTTTACATGACATCGGTAAAGAATACAACATTGATCAAAAAGTAATCGATTGTGTAGCTGAACACCATGAGGACAAACCATACAGTTCGGTTGAATCCGCGATTGTTGGTATCGCCGACCACGTCAGTGGTGCCAGGCCGGGAGCACGTTCGGAAGACTATGAATCATACGCAAAAAGAATGAAGGATCTGGAACAGGCAGCATACTCTTTTGATGGTGTTGACAAGGCTTACGCCATATCGGCAGGGCGTGAGGTGAGGGTGTTCGTGCTACCCCATAAGGTGGATGATACGTCTACTGCACTACTGGCAAGAGAGATTGCACGCAAGATAGAGCTTGAACAAACTTACCCTGGTGTGGTAAAAGTAACTGTGATAAGAGAAACAAGGGTGTCAGAGACAGCAAAGTAATGTCTTTGGTTAATATACCGAAGTTTGATTAAAAATATGTATATTAGTCTGTCTATATTGATATTTGTAGTTTTACTCATAATTTTTATGAGCATATTAAAATCCTTAGTTAAGGCACTGTTGGTGGTCGTGTCTTTGTTCGTACTTATTCTCGTTGCTTACAGACTTTTAAATCCACAAGTATTAGATTTTCCTTATGAAGCCCAAAGAAAGGAGAGTAGGTGAGAATTCTATTCATTGGAGACATCGTTGCAAAACCCGGACGCACAGCCGTTAAAGAAGTATTACCAGCATTAAAAAAAGAAGAAAATATTGATCTTGTGTTCGCTAACGCCGAGAATCTTGCTCATGGGCGTGGTGCAACTGTTGAAACGCTAAACGAAATGAAAAGCGTTGGAGTGGATTATTTTACAGGCGGAGATCATTTGTTTTGGCATAAAGGGTTTGAGGATCAGGTAGAAGAATTGCCTTTGATACGCCCTGCCAATTATCCGGAAAGTACACCGGGTGAAGGTTACGCATTACTCGAAACAAAATCAGGTGAAAAAATATTACTAATTAACTTGCAGGGAAGAACATCGTTTGGTGGGACGCAGAATTTGCTGGACGACCCGTTCAGGAAAGCCGATGAAATAATCGAGAAACACTCAGGGATCGAAAATCTCATAACAATTATTGACATGCACGCCGAAGCAACAAGCGAGAAGATGGCGCTTGCTTTATACCTTGACGGACGGATCACGGCTTTTTTGGGGACGCATACGCATGTTCCTACATGTGACGCCCACGTATTACCGCAGGGAACTATGTACGTCACAGACATTGGTATGACGGGAAACATCGACTCCGTTCTTGGAGTTAAGAAAGATATAATTATTAGCCTATTTCTGACGGCTCAAAATCAAAAGTTCGAGTGGGAAGATACTGGCAGGACAGCCTTTAGAAGTGTTATAGTTGATACTACAAAGAATACTATTTACCGAGCAGATAAAGATATGTAGTTGAGTATGCCGCCAGGCAGCTTTGAAAGGGGGTGTTTTAATAATGACCAAGCAAGATTTAATAAATAAAGTTTCTGATCAAGCAGGAATGACCAAAGTCGATTCTGCAAAAGCATTGGAAGCACTTGCCGATACTATCATGGGTGCTTTAAAGAGAGGTGAAAAAGTAACTTGGACCGGATTCGGTACATTCGAGGTGAGATCAAGAGCAGCAAGAATGGGAAGGAATCCTCAGACCGGAGCTCCTTTGCATATCGCAGCAAGCAAGACACCGGCTTTCAAGGCAGGTAAGACATTGAAGGAAATGGTTAGATAAGACGTTATTTAGCCTTTCCGTTGCGCGCGCAAATCCGGGGCGGTCCACAGCCGCTCCGGACCGTTTTTTACCTGTAAAATCTAATTAGATTATGAAAAAATACAATATTTTATCTCAAGAAGTATTCTCCAAACTAAAATTTCCGGTACCCTATTTTTACGGTATCGCGAATTCTAATCAACAACTGTACTCTATAGGTACACGACATTCATACGATCCAAATGACCCTCAATTTGTTTTTATCCAAAAAAAGTGGAAAGAGTTTTTAGACAAAACAGGCAATAATAGAGTTGTTATTGTAGAGTCCTCGATACGTCCAAACTTTACCAATCTTGAACAAGCTGTGAGAAATTCGTCTGAAGGAGGTTTTATATCACATCTCGCTCAGTTGTCAGGTGTTGAGGTTCAGTGTGCGGAGCCAGTGAAAGACTACGAAATCTTAGAATTAGAGAAGAGTTTTTCAAAAAATGAGATAGTTTACTACCATTTTGCACGTAGTGTTTCACAATACATCAGAAAACATTCATCGGAAACAGAGTTGGGTATGCGAAAGTTTGAGAATTACGTTAAGCCGTTTTTAATAAAATATATGAAGGAATTTAAGTGGGCTGACTTTGATTTTTCATTAGAAAATATGTATAAGATCCATAAAGAAGTTTTCGGAGTGGAGTTTGATTTGACAGATAAAAACTTTCTAATTAAAATTCCTTGGCCTGTATTTTATGAATCAGTAATTAATCAAGTTTCAAGGGAATCAGGAAGAATCCGCGATAATTGGATTGTAGGAAAAATTGAAACTTTATGGAAACAAGGTAATAGTCTGTTCATTGTGCAAGGAAGTTCACATGCAGTGATACAGGAACGCGCCATCAGGCAGTTTACTTTTGATTAACTAAGATATTATTCTACAATAAACGTATGCTCCTTAATTTTGTCATATCAACAGAGTTATTATTTATCACTGCCTTACTCCAAGATGCGGAAGTCGAGGGTTGGGTGGATTTACAAAACCACTTTTGGGATAAATATCACCTTGGTTACAGGATGTTGCAGGGTAACCACTTGGATATTTTTACGTCCGATAGCTGGAAAGTACAGCTAGGCAAAGCCACATCAGAGATAGAACAAATGATAGATGAAGGGATGAAAACAGATTTATATACTAAGTTACTAGCCAACGCCGAAGATTATAAAAAATGGCTAGAGGATGAATGGGTAAGAAATACGGATAAAATAGAAACCGAACTTAAAAATATTGTTAAAACAGACTTACCTGATGCGGTCTTTACAGTTTACGTTATGGGGAATTTAATGCATGTAGGAAGGTATTTAGGTAACGAAAAAATTGCATGGGGTCACAAAGAAGAGTGGGACAATTACAGTTTGGTTTATCTCGTACACGAATATCTTCACGAATACTTTTCATATAATCAGCTAGAACATGCTGTAATTGAGTTGATAGCAGATAATGAACTACGTATAAGACTTAACAAAAGTGGGGAATACTTTACTTGTGAGGGTAAGAGTGTAGGTCACGAAGACCTTAGAGATATTGAAAATAAAATACTACCTTATTGGCAAAAATATCTCGCTGACACTAGTAAGAATATTTACGAGTTTGTTGATGAACTCAAGGAAAAATACCAAGATAATTAGATACTTTTTCTATGAGGAACATCCTAACATGAATTCTATTTTTAAAATAACACCGTTCAATAATACTTTGCTTCAGGGATATAAGGAGAAGGCAATGGCAGAGTTAAATGATTTCTTCGGTAGAAAATGGGTTTATAATACCCCGAAAGTTTTCGTTGTAGACGACAGAGAAACAATTAATTTACTGCAAGAGAAAGAGACAGAAAACTGGGTTGTTGGGTTTAGTACAGGTGTTTATATCTGCATTTTAAACCCGGATAATATTTCTAAAGAAAGTTGTCACGACGGTTCAACATACAAGGTAGAGAAATTAATCAAACACGAATTATGTCATATATTTTTTAACAAAAGTTTTGGGGGTACAAACTTTCCCTGGATTACAGAAGGCATGTCCATTTATGTTGCGGATCAGTTTTATAAATATCCTATACCGGAAATGTTTAATGGGTTTTTAGATGGTAAAAAGATATACCAGGAATCAGGAGCCTCAATAAAACTACTCATAGATAACTTTGGTAAGGATAAAGTTTTTGAATTTTTGCGAAAACAAAACGGAGTAAAAGACATAGAATCACTAAACTCTATTTTTAAAGAGGTGTTTGGTTCAAAAATGGAATATTCCTTTTTCAATAATTTACATTAACTTCGGATAACTATAACTTATTGTTACATTAGGGATGTATATTGTAGGATAGGCACCTTTTAATTACTATGCAAAAAGCAATTAACAAAAATAGTAAGTGGGCAAAGAACCCCCCCCCGTCAGGAGGTCATTTATAATATAGATTTTTTACCAGGTACAGTTCTTGACCTGGGAGGCTCTGACGGGGTTAGTGCTTTATATTTTGCTAGAAATGGGTATAAAGTTACGAACGTCGATAAAAACGCCGATGCTATAGCTGACTTTTTAAACAATGCGAAAAATGAGAGTCTAAATGTAGAAGGTGTTGTGACCGATCTTGAGAATTATGCTATGGAGAAGGATTATGATAACGTTAGTAGTTTCTTCACCTTGCATTTTTTTAGAAGGAGGAAGTGCATATAGATTATTAAACTCCATAATGGAACATACCTCGCCGGGTGGTATTAACTTGCTTATAGGTTTTACAAATGTTGGGGATTTCCAAAAGAATCCGATCGCAAAAACAAAACTCTATCCTCAAAAAGATTACATTTTGGAATTATACAAAAATAACGGTTTTGAAGTTTTAAAATACAACACGAAAATGGGACTGACTAAGTCTGGTGAGCAGCAGGAAAAGTTCTTTTTGCTTACGAGAAAAAATTAACCCGTTACCCCTCTTTGCTTCCACTCAAAATACTTTTCTACCCACTTGGGATAATCCTCGTTGTTGGCGTCATATAAACCATACTCAAAGTCTAAGATCTCACTTGCGTAAGTCATCTCGTCATAAGTTAGTTCATTAAACATGTCATCGGGTAAGTTCCACGCAGTATTTAATATATGCATAGATAAAGTCCTTTCAAACTTTCTGTCATATTGTATTGTTCCTGCAAACAGGAGTTGTAAGAATTTACTTTTATTAATCATTTTAAGTATGGGGAACTAGTCTGATTGGGTAGATACATCAGATAAAGCTCCCCTTAAAACAATTACACTTGTCCCTAGATCTACTTACGGCCTGGTAGTTCTCCATATGGGGATCCGGAAGCCTGGTAATCATCTCGGGCGACATGCCAGGTTTCCTTTATATCTCCATAAGACTCTTCGGTGTCATTGCCGTCCTGCTCACCTTCCCATTCGGAGTAATCCTTGGAATCCTGTTCATCCCATCCCCTGGAATCACGAGGATCGTAGGTACTATCGTCATCTTCGTACTTTTCCTCGAACTTACCCCTGTCGTTCCAGCAACCACAAGTACTGCACATTTTACTTTACTCCTTATTTTTGGTTAACAGACATCCGATATTGTAATTAATCGGTCGTCTATTGTGGTTATTATATAGATAATATCTTTATAAGCGATATATAGTCAAATTGGTCTATTAACCCTGAATCAACGTGCAAATCGTAGCCTCAGAATCAACTCCTGTTACTGTGAACCAGAAAGTACTTCCCAGTCCCACCCCGTCAGAACTTACTCCGATCCGCCCACCCATTCTCTCCACAAGGCTTTTTGTTATATATAGACCAAGCCCCGTTCCGCCCGTCTCCGCTATCGTTTGGTAGGAATTATCCAGCCTCCCGAACTTGCTGAATAATCTGGGGATGTCTTCTCTGCTAATTCCTTTTCCTGTATCGGTCACTAATATCTTCACGGTATCGTGATTTACTTTCTCTGCGGCGATACTTATGCCGCCTTCCTGCGTGAACTTAATGGAATTTCCAAGGAAGTTAATGATAATCTCGCGGAGTTTGTTCCTATCCGCATAAATGTTGGGAACTCCCGCTCCAACGTTCAGTTTTAAATACAATCCTTTTTCATCAGTTTTGATCTTGAACTCCTCCAGGATTTCTTTAAAGAAGTCATTAAGTGTGATCTGTTCCATTTTGAACGCGATTTTTCCCTGCTCGATCCTTGCGAGATTCAGTGTGTCGTTTACAAGGTTCAGCATCCTCTCAGCGCCACGGATAGCCTTACTTAGGTATCCAGTCTGTTTTTCGTTCATAGGACCGCCCCTGCCCTGTTCCAGCATCCACAGGTAGCTTTTTATTATCGTAAGAGGGGTTCTCAGTTCGTGGGAAGTAATAGAAATGAAATCATCTTTAGTTTTATCGAGCTGTTTTTCTTTAGTGACGTCAACAAGTGTAATTAAGCATTCTTTGGAGTCCTGCAGTTGAATAACTGATGTTTTTACGTTAACGAAAAAATCCTGGTCCACACCGGTTAAAATTGCTCCTTCGAGCGAGCCTTTGCTTGGGTCCCCCTGAAAAGTGTATTCCTCAACGGTGATAGGCTGGCCTTTGTCAGTTCTAAGTTTTATTATTTCATTTGCGTTTTTCCCCAGTACATCGGAGGAGTTTTTCTTTAGGAGTCGTTCGGCGGTATGGTTGAAGAGGGTAATATTGTACTTATCGTCAACAGCGAATATAAGTTCAGATACCCAATAAAGCAATTGCTCCGTCCTTCTTCGTTGTTCGAGAAGTTCTACGTTTTTCTTATATACTTCCTCAGCAATTTTTTCCGGCTGAAGTGTTTTTATGTAGTCAATGTCCATGGCAGTTTTAAAACACTTATACTACTATTGTATATCATGGAGAGCAGAAATATTATTGATTATAGGAAATTAGTGTTTTAACTGTAGCTGTTTACTTTTTTTGAGGGAATTTTTTTATTACGTTCATACACACTTCTACGGAAGCTTGTCCGAATAGTTCTTTATAGGAGCCGATTAGCTTTTCAATCGCCATGTCTCTGTTGGGTTCGGTAACGGTTAGGTCATCTATCTTACTGGAATTAAACTTTACAACGCCTGATTCAATAGCCATTTGCCTGGCTAGATTTTCTCCAATGATCAAACTTTGTTCTTTTACAATTTCTTTTACTAATTCCATGTTTTAGTTTGAAACGTTAGCTTCTCTACGTTTTCTGAGTTCGTCCTCGATATTTTCAAACCTAATTAGAGCCATTGTCATTAAAAAGTAGGATATTACGAACATTAAGTCACTCGGTCCTCCCGGATACCATGTTTCAGCCCGTGTTTCAAATATGAACAAACTATCTGCAATATATTGGAAAAGTAGTGAGAATAGAATAAATAGAACCCTGCTTCTCATCACACCGCCAAGAATATTATTTGTTAAGTAAAATATAAGTAAAGCTAGCGAGAAGAATATAGCCTGTCCGATTGGATATACATAATCTAAGAAAACAATATTGAATGGGAGGTCCTGGCTGTCGTAATTTCTTAAAAAGAGAGAGTAGGATGCACCGATCATTGCCAGTGGAAGGAGGACAGCACTGATCCTGTTTTTAAATCCTATTAATGAAACCGATACCCCTGAAGCTTTTCCGATAAACCACAATCCAAAAATATAAAAAGGAATAGTAGCTAAGAAAAACACCTCGCCGAATGCCGGGTATGCGTTCTCAATATCGTATACATAAAAAAGTATTGTATAGCTGAGCTGTCCCAGGAACTGTGAAATTAGTCCGAGGGAAAAGAAAGTTATAGCTTTGCCTACGTAACTTTTTAGGAATCCATATTTTGTTGCTACCATCAATCCAATCAGTCCGCCTACTCCCGCCATAATCCCGTATGTATCGGCGTAGTAATCGTTTAGTGCTGTGTAAGGTTCGGGAACGAACTGTTTAAGATATAGCCACCAGATAAAATAGAATAAGAAGAGGACTATGGAGAGAGCTGAAAACGCAATACGTTTGTTCATATAATACCCTATATTTAATGATATATATTTGGATACTATTGTCAACAGGTGGTTTCAGAGTTACGCTGTTTATACTAAAATGAGGATATGCTCACGTCTGAGGGGAACATATTCCCTAATTTTAAAAGAATAACGATAGAAGATAAGGATGTTATACAGTCTTATACTCAAAAGTATCCGCCTTACTCAGATTTTAATATTTTAAGTCTTTTATGCTGGAATGCAGATGAAAACAACTCTTATTCCATCCTAAACGATAACTTAGTAATTAAGATCACTGATTATTTAACAGAAAACCATGCTCTATCAGTTATTGGGGAGAACCGGCTTGATGAGACATTAGAAAGTCTATTTTCATTAGGTCTTGTGGTAAAAATGGTACCGGAGTTTGTTGTGGAAAGACTGGATGCCTCGAAGTTTGAAAGCACGGAAGACCGGGACAGTTTTGATTATATTATTAATACTTTGAGTCTGTCGGATCTAAATGGTAGGAATATGAAGAACCTACGGAAGAACGTACGTTCGTTCCAAAACAGTTATCCTAACAGCAATGTAAAGGCTCTATATCTGGCAGAAAAAGATGCGCAGGACATGATAATGTCCCTCACAGAGAAGTGGTGCGACTCAAAGGGATTTAATCAAAAGGAGAAGGATGATGATATAGATGCTATAGAAAAATTTATCAAATACAGTGCACAATTTAAGACGTCAACTATGGGTTTGTTTGTTGACGATGTACTAGTTGCATTCACTTTAAACGAACTCTACGAACCTCTGTGGGTAATGGGACATTTTGGCAAAGCGTTGAATAATTACGAAAAAAGTTCCTATTACCTAGAGGTGGTAGGTGCGGGGTGGTTCAATAAAGCAGGATATTACTATATGAATTTGCAACAGGATACGGGATTACTGGGACTGCGGGAAGCAAAAATGTCTTACCATCCTGAATACTTTCTCAAAAAATACACCATAAAGAAAAATTGATAGAGTCTAAAGTTTTCTATAAGCGAGTATCATCATCTCCGGGTATAGTGAGCCGGTCCACTTGTAGTGTTTTAAAAAGTATTGTGAATAAGGGGGGTAGAATTCCAGAACTTTATCAAAATTCGAATTTCTAAAAAATTCATCAAAGAATTCCGCATCGCGGATAAATGTCTGAACCTTTATTCCGTCAAAGTTCGCGTAGCCAACCGAGGGGTTTTCTGCGGAGTCAAAATCTTCGAACAGATCTTGAATACGTAATGAATCAATGATATGTTTTTTTGGAAAGACTGCGAACAAGAAAATACCGTTTTTCTTTAATATGGAACTCAGTTGGTTTAATGTGCTGTTTATATCTTCTATCCATTCAAATACATGCATGGATGTGATTACATCAAATTTATTTTGTAACTCTCCCCGATCTACAAGTTCGTAGAATTCTTCTTCCTTGTAGAGTTTTATACCATTAGATGCGTTCTTTTTTGAGAGTTCAACCATTTTGTTTGACTTATCCATACCGGTGACATTATTACCTTTTTTACTTAGTTCTTTAAGGAACTTGCCGGTTCCGCAACCAAAGTCCAATATCTCAAGTGATTTTGTTCCCAAGTATTTCCTTTGGATTTCCATCTGGTCCAGGAATATCGGCCAACCGATAAATATATTTACGGCAGCGTCCGGGTGTATTTCATTACCGTTCTTATGGGTGTTGAAACGGTCAGCTAAGAAATCCCAAACATTAGTTATAGTGTCGGTTGATGCTTTCATAAAATCCTGTTTATGTTAACACAGGAAAAACCTATATGGGAATACCCGGATTAAGAGTTCGTGATATTATCGAATAATGAGTTGGTTTATTTTTACCCTTCTATCAATCACATCTTTAGCGGTTGCAGAACTGATCCAGCAAAAAATATTACGTTCCAAAGAAAATGAAATAGACGAAAGATCAAGTACAGTTCTTACTTACTTTTTTCCGATTATATTAGTACTTATATTTATCTTATTTACACGTCATAGAGCAGAGCTTTTCTCGGTATTTGATCAAGGAGTATTTTCCTATTTATTACTTGCTTCTTTCACAGCTTCACTAGGTGTGTTCTTCTATTTAAAGAGTTTTAATGCGAAAAATATCTGCTTCTCTCTTGTTTTTATGTCCTTTTCAGCGGTGGTTTCAACAATACTCGGGATTATTTTTTTGAACGAATCTTTTTATATAACAAAGTTTATCGGTGTAGGTCTTATTTTGTCCTCACTTGTGTTCCTTAACTTTAAGAGTGCGGTAATCGAGAAATATCACTGGTATGGACTTGTTGCAGGGGTATTTTTTGGTATCTCATATATAATGGACAAATTAGTAGTAATTGATACAAGCCCTGTTACTTATCTTTTCTGGTCTTTTACCTTAGTCACTTTAGGAACTTTCTTTCTAAACCCACGTGCTGTTATAGAGACAATAAAAGTGACTAAAATCGCTGAGTATAAACCACTTATGATTTCAGGATTAGGTTTTATGTTCTTTAATCTTTTTACTTTTACTGCTTATACCTATGGTGGGGAAGTAGGGCGGGTGGATGCTATTAATAATACCGAGATATTTTTAGTTATCCTGGCAGAGTATTTCATTTTAAAACAAAAGAAGGATATTAAAATTAAACTTATCACGGCTTTGATAGCGATTGTTGGGGTCTATTTATTGGGGGTTTTCTAATTATTACCTTTAAATGCCACTAATTGTAAATTTAAGCTACCATTTACGAGAATCATTTTATTATGTACAAAGAGATTACTAAGCGTACCCTTGTAGGAGTCTCTGTTTGTAACATTTTGGCGCTGCGGCAGCTAAGAATTTGATTCTCGATATAGGTCGTGATATAAATTATTTAGTGTTCTAGCAGCTCAACGCTACCAACCTATATAAAAGGAGAGAGTGAGTGTCTACTTATTTAGGTCCTTACGATGAAGACGATGAGGGAGATGGTCTGGTTTTTGTTCCTGATGCTGATATCGACCTTAGGGGCGAGGATCTTGGAACATGGGAAACCGACCCGAGATCTAGCGACGAACCGATTGAAGTTGAAGATCCAGGTTTTAGTGGTTACACTACCGCGTCTGATTATGATGACTGGGCTGTGAACCCGGCCACAGAATTTGATGATTAGTAGTACTCAGGGCTTACAGCGAAACAAAAACTGAAATACTTCCGCTTTCTCCAGAGTTTCGAGGTGAGAAAGCGGTTTTTTAATAATCCCGTTCAGATTCTACATCAGATACATCTTGAATTCTCATTTTGGAAATACTGTGTCGATAGTTATTTAAGCGATTCTAAAGATACAACGTTCGTAAGGGGTATCATCAGTATGACCCTGTATTTGCGAGTTTCATTGTTATAAGCAATAGCAACATAGAGAGTATCGTTTGCCATACCCATATAAAATCCGGCAAAGTATATAGGAGTTATTTTGCTTTTTTCCATAACTTCTTCCACGGTTCCCGCCGTGTGGTTACTTATCGCATCTAACCAGGTTAAAAGTACAGGTTTTGTTTCTTTACCCCCAGGTTTGTATAGCACAGATTACTACTGTTCGGAGGGACTGTCGTCGGTATCGTCGTTTGCGTAAGAATCGCCACGGTCAGGGTACTGGTAGTTATCGTACCCAACGGTGATGCTGTTTCGATTCTGCAACTCTTCCTGAACAGCATTTACGATCGCATTGCCACTCATGTACTGTCTCCTTTCTGTAGTATGGTGATTGTACTATATCATAAAATACGTTGCAATAACAATGCAAACTTGCTTTACGTACTAAGTAAATAGATTTTACATTCGATGTGTTTTAATATAGACTGTTTACTATGGAAGACTTCATCAAATCCGGAAAACAAACTGTGATAACAACTAAAATACAAGAGATTGCTGATTCAATTGATGGTAATGGTTTTGAGTTTGTGATCAAAACCTTACGATGGGTTAATAAGAACATTAAATACCCTGCGCCTGATGAAATTGAAAAAAACGACATTTTTCGTTCAAGAACTTCAGATCAAATAATTCAGGACGGCTTTGCTACTGGTTGTACCGACTTTGCGTTGGTGTTCATAGCTATTACTCGTGCTAAAGGTATACCTACCCAATATATTGAAGTTATTTCTAAAGAGTATTTTATCGATGATTTAGACAAAGTTAGAGGGCATGTATTCGCAGAATGCTTAATTAATAATGAGTGGTGGGGTGTTGATCCAATGAACGGCCATTTGAAATTTAACACAAAATATCCAAACTATGTTGTGTTTGGAAAGGGTTTGGACTCGTGGGATTTGGAGATTTTTGATATGAAGACAATAAGGGAGAGGTTTAAACAATTTGCAATCGAATATAACAAAAGTAAAAGTAATTAGACCTCTCATTCTTAGAGACATTAATATTCTCCCACTCCCCACCCCCAAGTGCTCCTTTCAAGTGAAGCGAGAATGCACACGAAGTGATAAAATGTTTCCATGGCTAACGGAAAAGATTATTACGAAGTCCTTGGTGTTCCTAAGAATGCCGGTGATGAAGATATAAAAAAGGCATACAGAAACCTCGCCCGCGAACACCACCCCGATGTGGTAAAGGATGGGGATAAAACCGGTGCCGAAAAGCGGTTCAAGGAAATAAACGAGGCCTATCAGGTGCTTAGTGATCCGCAGAAACGCAAAATGTACGACCAGTACGGTCATGCCGGAGGTGGTTTTGCCGGTGCGCAGGGAAATGGACCGTTCCGTGGACAGCAGGGCGGAAGCTGGGGACCGTTCAGTTACACATATTCGTCGGGAGGCCCGTTTGGCAATGCAGGCGCGCAAGGTGCCGGCAGTGATTTCGATCCGTTCGACGTATTCGAGGAATTTTTTGGTTTCAGGGGGTTTGGCAGCAACAGGGCACCCCGTAAAGGCAAGAACTTATATTATGAAATGAATGTGGAATTTGCTGATGCGGTTCATGGTGCGGAGAAAAAGATAAACGTGGAGAGTGGTGAGATCACAATAAAAATACCGGCAGGGGTGCATGACGGAACGGAGATGAGGTTTGCCCAAAAAGGAATGCCCGGTCCTACGGGAACTCCGAACGGTGACTTGTACCTGACTTTAAGGGTTCCTATGCCGAGTCAGTTTAAACGGATCGGCGAAAACCTGGGGGTTTTATATGAAATGGATTTTTCACGGCTCATACTTGGGGATACTATCGAAGTTCCTGTTGTGGATACCTCGGTTAAGGGCGGTATCGGCACGGCAAAGCTTAAGATCCCCGCCGGAACGCAGTCGGGCACTCAGTTTAGAATAAGAGGAAAAGGGATGCCCCGCATGAGAGCGGGCGGCCAGGGCGATGTTATTGTCCAGGTTGAGGTCCAGATACCGAAAAAAGTAAGCAAAAAGCAGAAAGAACTTTTGGAGGAATACCAAAAATCCTTATAAACAGCACTTTTTCACACGCGTATCAAGTTGCTAAATCGCGTGGTTTATGTTAATTTATGAGTCGACAGTAGTATTAGATTGATGTAATATTGTATCGGTTTACAGGTGGGGCAATCCCGCCTTTTTATTTAAATTAGTTGTTCGGAGAATTGAGGTTATCGTTGGCGAAAAATGTCCGTGAGCCTGCAAGGCTCATCGCTACATTTTGAGACAGCGATAAACGATAAAGTATGGCAGTAACAGAATTTAGTGCAGCACTTAATCAGGTTGCTACGGAACGGGGAATTCCCGTTGAAAGCGTACTCGAGTCAATAAGAGTAGCGCTTGCTTCAGCGTACAAAAGAGACCGCAAGGATGTCGGAGAGGATGTTGAAATTGAAGACATTACCGTTGATCTGAACACCGATACGGGTGAAGTCAGAATAATAAAAGATAAAAAAGACGTGACTCCTGCAGGTTTTGGAAGAATTGCAGCTCAAACCGCCAAACAAGTTATTCTGCAAAAGATCCGCGAGACGGAAAAAGACGTTATTATCGAAGAATATAAATCCAAATTAGGAACTATCATGAGCGGAACCGTTTTCAGAATAGAGAATGGAGTAATCATTCTTGACCTGGGCAAAGCCCACGGCATCCTTCCCCAATCCGAACAGGTTGAGGCCGAGCAATACAGGCTTAACCAAAGACTTAAAGTTTTTATAAAAGATATTAAGGAAACTTCACGGGGAACGGAGATCATTGTTAGCAGAGCCGACCCTGATTTTATTAAGAAACTTTTCGAACAGGAAGTACCAGAAATAGCTTCAGGTGTTGTAAGGATCGAAGCTATGGCGAGAGAAGCAGGTTCAAGGACTAAAATGGCGGTTTCCTCATCTGATGAGAAAGTTGATCCGGTCGGAAGCTGTGTTGGTCAAAAAGGTGTCCGCGTCCAATCCATTATCAGCGAAGTTTTTGGTGAGAAGATCGATATTATTCCCTATTCCTCAAGTCCCGAGAAATTCGTTGCTGCAAGTTTATCCCCGGCCCGTGTGACAGAAGTTGAACTGGATCACGATGAGAGAAAAGCAACCGTATCAGTTCCTGAAGATCAGCAAAGTCTTGCAATCGGAAAAGAAGGCCAGAATGCCCGTCTTGCCAACAAACTAACAAAATGGAAGATAGATATAAAAGGAGCACCCGGCTTGTTTGGAACGGTAGCAGAAGCAGCAGAAGTGGCCAAAGGTAAAAAAATAATACGCGGTATTTGGGATGAGGATATTAAAAAAGCTGAGGATCTGTTAGACGAAGAAGCGGAAAAGCTTGCCGAGAACGTAGCTGAGGAAATTGAAGTTGCCGGAGAGAACACTGATGTTCCTGAAGAAAAGAGCGAACAGAAAGAACCGGACGCAAAAGAGTAAAATTAGATGTAATTAAAATTAGAAAGAATAATGAAGACAAGATTTTTTAATAAAAATCAAAGGTTGCACAAAGATTACGGTAAAAAACTATGGCTGAAAATAAAACTATTAGAAACAAGGTTGTCGCAAATGACACCGTTAATACATCACAAGAGACCATCAGGCCTCCTGTGGTTACTGTCATGGGCCATGTTGATCATGGTAAGACCTCTATTCTTGACGCAATCCGCAAGACAAGCGTACAGGCAGGCGAATACGGTGGCATAACTCAGCACATAGGTGCGTATCAGATAGAACACAATTCCAAGAAAATCACTTTCATCGACACTCCCGGACATCAGGCTTTTAGCCAGATGAGAGCAAGAGGCGGCAGGGCTGCTGATATAGTGGTTCTTGTTGTTGCCGCTAATGAAGGTGTGAAACCTCAAACCAAGGAATCAATTCAGCATGCGAAAGCCGCGGGGGTTACTATCATTGTTGCTTTGAATAAAATGGACACGGCGGGTGCAGACCCTCAGAACGTAAAGCAGGAACTTGCGCGCGAAGGAGTTATGGTGGAGGACTGGGGTGGGGATATTATATCCGTTCAGGTGTCCGCAAAGAGCGGAACGGGACTTACCGATCTTCTTGACGCAATCCAGGTGCAGGCGGAAATGATGAACCTTAAAGCCGATCCGGCAAGCGAGTTGGAGGCCGTGATCATAGAATCGAGACTTGATGCAAAAAAAGGGGTTGTTGTAACGGTAATTATTAAGAATGGCACGCTCAGGATTGCGGATGAAGTAAGCGCCAGCGGTTACAATATCAAGATCAGATCGATGATGGATCACAACGGGAAAATGCTCAAAGAAGCAGGACCCTCTACCCCTGTGGAGATATTGGGCTTCAGTAAACCCCCAAGCGTAGGCGACTTGCTTGTTCAAAAGGGAAGCGAGCTTGCGGAACTTGCAATTGATGAGAATAGAGTTGAGATCATAGGAAAAGATACAAAGAGGACCGTTGCTATTGTTGTAAAAGCCGATACGCAGGGAACTTTGGAGGCTGTAAAAGCCGGTTTGGCAGGTCTTGTTTCCGAAGTGGTAGGTGCAACCTTTTCGTTGAAGTTCCTGAGAGCTTCTGTTGGTGATATTACCGATTCAGACGTACTGCTGGCACAAGGAGCAAGAGGGATTGTCGTAGGGTTTGGAGTAAAACCGGCGCCTAACGTAGCAGATCTTGCTGACAATCTTAAAGTTACGGTCAAAACCTATCAGACCATCTATGAACTCATGGATGATGTAAAGGAACTATTAGAGGGTACCGCACATGACGCTGAAGCCAAAATAAAGGGACGGGCTCAGGTTCTTAAGACTTTCAAGCTTCCCTCAGGAGATATTATTGCGGGATGTAAGGTATTAGCCGGCGCATTGAAAGAAGGAAGCAGAATTGCAATATACGACAAAGATCCCGCTGATGTTACAAAAGAGGACGAACCCTTATATGTAGGACAAGTCAAAAAGCTCAAAAAAGGTAAAAATGAGGTTCCTTTGGTTGGAAAAGACAACGAATGCGGAATTTTGTTAAAGCCTCAATTCGAAGGTATAGCAGGTGATCTTTGGGTCGAAGTACGCTAATATTTGACATCCACCATTTTATCTGATATATTGCCCAGTCATTCCAAAAAAGCAGTAATTAAATAATTATCCGCCCGAAAAAACATGAACGGGAACGAAAAAAATAACTCGGAGAAAATAATGGAGTTAATAGAAAATGCCCGCACAATAGCAGTAATACCTTCCAAAGTCGCTGGCGCTGATGCGTTTAGCGCGGCTGTTGGTCTTTATAATATGCTTCTGGCCACCGGGAAAGATGTTTCTCTTGTCTATACAGGTAAAGTTCCCGAGGTTGCGGAACATCTTGTAAAGAAAGAGGAAATAACAGCGAACATCTTTACGCGTGAACTCCTTGTCTCTATAGACTATTCAAATACGCCGGCCGCTAAAGTTCATTATTCTACCGATAATGACATTTTAACTTTAAAGTTAAGTCCGGTGCCTAAAGATTTTGACAGGAGCAGAGTCAAGACTTTTATCAAAGGTATGGAATTTGACGTCATATTTACGGTAGGCGTACAGGAGTTGGCAGATCTTGGCCAAACATACCGTGAACTTGAAGAGGAATTCCGTGCCGCAAAGATCATTAATGTAGATAACACTGATAGGAACAGAAGGTACGGTGCTGTTAATATTATTGATACTTCAGCAGAGAATTTGAGTATGGTGGTCTTTAGGAATTGCCCGACATGGGGTCTTCAACCCGACACCAAGTCAGCCAAAGCGCTACTGACAGGTATGACCTATAGGGAAGTGAAGGTTGATTCCCGGTAAGAAGTCTGGTAATATTACGTTCGTTTATGGCTCTAATAAGGGATAAAAAGAATAAGATCATAAAAGGAAGCAGGTTGCACGAGTCCGATACAGGTTCTCCCGAGGTTCAGGTAGCGTTGCTTTCAGAACAGATCATCAAACTGACTTCTCATCTAAAGAACCACAAGAAGGATAACCACTCAAGAAGAGGGTTACTTCAGATGGTTAATAAGAGAAGACGCCTTTTGAACTATCTTAAGAACAAAGACGAGGACAGATACACGGCTTTGCTTGAAAAGATGGAATTAAGTAAATAATTAATTGTTAGGGGTGAAGGGTATTAGGATTAAGGAATGGAATATTGCGCATTATGTGCATAGTATTACATCTCTTAATCCCCCGGACTCCCAGAAAATATATAAATGAATAAAATTGTTAAAAAGGAAATAAATTTTGCCGGCAAGACGCTCGCTTTGGAAACCGGTAGTTTGGCTATTCAAGCAAATATGGCTGTAAAAGCCACTTACGGTGACACCGTTGTATTGGTAACGGTCGTTTCTGCTGACGCGAACCCCGATATTGATTACTTTCCTTTAAACGTAAGCTACGAAGAAAAACTTTACGCAAGCGGTTCTATTAAGACGTCCCGTTTTGTGAAAAGGGACGGAAGACCTACAGATGATGCCATAGTTACACGAAGACTGATCGACCACGCAGTCAGGCCTCTTTTCCCCAGTGACTACATGGATGAAGTGCAGGTTATTGCTACAGTGCTCTCGTTGGATTCGAACTCGGACCCCGAGTTCCTTACAATGATCGCCGCTTCAGCTGCTTTGCACGCTTCCGATATACCGTGGGAAGGCCCGATGGCATCACTAAAGGTTGGGTTCTTTGATAATGACTACAAAATAAATCCTACAACCTCAGAGTTGGAAGAAAAATCCGAATTGGAGATGATGATATCTTTCGTTGGTGAGGATCATAGATTTCTGGCGGTCGAAGCTGAGGCTCATATTATTCCTGAGGAGAAGATCCTTGGCGCAATGGAGTTTGCCAGGAACAACGTTTCTCCGTTGTTGGATATAATCAATGACTTTGCAAAAGAAGTAAATCCTGAGAACAAGAGATACGCATATGTATCGAAAAAACTGGACGAAACCCTTTTAAAGGACATCACAGAGTTTGCTAAGAAGCGGGTTGTGGAAATGATGTCCCAGGGGTTCGACAAGACCAAGCTCAAAGACGCTCAGGATGAGTTATTGAGCGAGATATTCCTGAAATTTGAGGGTAAGTACAAAAAGGCGGATATGGCAAGAGCCTTGTCCGAGGTGCAGAAACACTCTCTACAGCATTTAATCTTAGACGAACATAAAAGACCTGATGGTAGAGGGGTCAAGGATATAAGGGAGATCAAGTCAGAGGTTGGTATCTTGCCAAGAACACACGGAAGTGCATTGTTCTCAAGAGGTGTGACGCAGGTTTTAACCGTAGCGACGCTGGGATCCCCTTCACTGGAAATGTTGATCCAGAACATGTATGGTGAGCGTTCTAAGAGATTCATGCATTTCTACAATTTTCCTCCTTACTCTGTAGGCGAAACGGGACGTGTCGGTGCTCCGGGCGGGCGTGAGGTAGGTCATGGAATGTTAGCGGAAAGAGGATTGCAGGCTGTAATTCCTTCACAGCAGGATTTTCCTTACACAATAGTTTTAATGTCCGAAACATTGTCTTCGAGCGGTTCAAGTTCGATGGCAGCTGCGTGTGCCTCAACATTAGCGTTGATGGATGCCGGTGTTCCTATCAAAGAAATGGTCGCCGGTGTCGGCGTCGGACTTATTATGGACGATGAAATGACGAAACATTTGATAATGTCCGACCTTGCTTACATGGAAGACGCGTACGGATTTCTTGACTTTAAAATGACGGGTACAAGGAATGGTGTGACGGCTATGCAGGCTGATATGAAGTCATACGGAATACCTTTTGAATGGATGCCTTTGATCGTTGAACAATCCAGGGAAGGCAGGATGCACGTTCTTGACGATATGGAGAAAACTCTAAATCAACCAAGAACTGACGTATCAAAATACGCTCCGAAAATGTTCACCATGAAGATAGAACCGGAAAAGATTGGTATGGTGATAGGTTCCGGGGGACGTACCATTAGGGAGATCCAGGAAAAGACCGGTACTGAGATCGGAATAGAAGAGGACGGAACGGTAGTAGTTTCCTCAACAGATGAAGATATGGCGAAGAAAGCACTGGAGATCATTGAAGGGTTAACCCACGACACTAAAGTTGGTGAAGTTTATGACGGTGTGGTTCGGGAAATCGTAGATTTCGGCGCATTTGTAGACATTCTTCCCGGAAAGTCAGGTCTGCTTCATATTAGTGAACTGTCCAATGAATATGTGAACTCAGTGAACGATATATTAAGTGTCGGTGATAACGTAAAAGTTAAAGTAATTGAAGTTGGACGTGACGGAAAAGTGAGTTTGTCAAAGAAAGCTTTGGAACCCGGTTATGTAGATGAGCCAAGAGCTCCAAGAGGACCCAGGGGCGGCGGTAGAGGCGACCGAGGTGGGAGCGACCGCGGAGGACGGGGGTTTGGCGACAGAAACAGGGACCGAAGGCGCTAGGCTGTACCAAAAAGTGTTAAAACCATAGTTTACTTAATGTTACAATTATTGTAATGCCCAAGAGAATCTGTCCTAAATGCAACAATCCGCTTGGTAGTTTTGACCACTACTTTTGCTCCTTCTGCGCTAATACGCTTGATGGGGCGCAGGTGCTTCCGGTAAATGTCACCAGAGTTGTTCAATACACCGCCCCCACAAACGCCCGTACAGTTCTGCTTAAAAAGGCTGTAGAACAGGTACACGAAAAGATAACTCCCTTATTAACAAAGAGAAATATATTCTTATCGGTGAGCGCTGTGGTTTTGGTAGTGCTGGCGGGGGCAGGAGCTTTCTATCTATCGAGACTGGAAAAGAAGAATGTAAGTGTTCCGAAGGAACCCGCCACGCAAGTTGCCGCACCCGTTCAGCTGGATCAGCGTGCCAAAAAAGGCATGTTTGGGGTCGATACTATCATGGAAAATGTTCCCAAAGATGCCGTGGTATTAATTGAAGGATTTGATTATGAGTGGTTGTCAAAGCTTTATTTAGAGGATGGTGCATACAAGGAAGAATACCTTTCTATATTTAATGAACTGTTCGGCGACCATTTTGTTTTGTTCGCTACACAAAAAGAGGAGGAGTGGCATTGGACGGCTGTTTTTATACCAAAGGATCTTGGTTTATTGACCGGGCGGCTTGAAAGTCTGAACGTTCCGCAGGCGAAGTTCAAACTTGTAGGTGACAGGTTTATTGTAAGCACTGATGAAGATATCTTTCAAAGAGTGGAGGAGTCAAGGAATAAAACTGAGCTTAATTTGGCATTGACACCTCAGTTTGTTACTGCCAAGACAAAACTGGCGCGCGAGGGGAACTTGATGGTAATCTTTTTCAGCGACGACGCAAAAACCGCGCTAAAAGAAAAATCTGAGGAACTATCAAGCGTCAAACTGTCTGAATTGGTAGAACAAGTACTAAATTCAGGTTACAATGAGTTGGTAATTTCGGATAAATAATTAAGTAAATTAATATGCAAAAAGAAGATACTATCATAGACCTAAGAAATACAAAAGATAATTCTGATACGGAAACTTACGTTTTTGAAGAGCTTGAAACCCTTTCACAAAAAGTAAAAAGCACGGCCGGCATGCCCCAAGATTTAACAGAGCGTCTGACCCAGATGCTGGATCGTTTGAACAGGATGGCAAAACTCGGCCATTATGCGCAGGAGTTCGATACACTTGCGCGTTACATTGAAGTTGCCGCTTCCATCCCCTGGGAAGGCAGGACTGATGACCGTTTGGAACTTGGGGAAGTTAAAGGAATACTGGATAAGAACCACTACGGAATGGAAACGGTCAAGGACAGAATGCTTGAATACCTTGCGACGATGAAGCTTATCCAGGACCGCGGTGGCGATGCCATCGCGCGTTCGCCGGTCTTGCTGTTGGTAGGACTCCAGGGTATTGGTAAGACAACGTTAGCTATTTCTGTTGCGGAGGCTTTAGGCCGTAAATTCCACAGAATAGCGTTGGGTGCGATCGGTTCGGTTTTGGAACTAAGAGGTCGTTCTAAGGTATATCCTGAAGCGGAGCCCGGACAGATCATTAAAGCTTTGATAAAAACAGGTGTGCGTAACCCGGTCATACTTCTTGATGAAATAGAAAAAGCAAGCGGTGAGGCAGGGTTGCGTTCGGATGTTATGGCTACGCTTTTGGAAATTTTAGACCCCAACCAAAATCCTGAGTTCAGGGACCACTACGTTGACTATCCTGTGGACTTATCCGACGTGCTGTTCATCTGCTCGGCTAACAATACCGGAACAATATCAACAGCTCTGATGGACAGAATGGAGGTTATTAAAATGCCTTCCTATACTGACGCGGAAAAGATTGCAATCGCAAGAGATTACTTAATGCCAAAAATATTTGCGAACACGGGATTGCGTGAAGGCGAGCTTATCATTGATGATAAGCTTTGGCCGGGGATCGTACGTCCGTTCGGTTTTGACTCAGGTATCAGAAGTCTTGGTAGAACTTTGGAATCTATTTGCAGAAAAGTGGCGAAAGAGGTTGTTGAAGGTAAATCAACTTCTGTGAATCTCACGGAAGATAATTTGAAGTATTACCTTCCCAAGTAAGGTATGGATAAAAAGGCGATTCTGGAACAAATAGAAAAGAACGTAAAGATGTGCCAGAAGTGCAGGCTTTACAAGACCGCAAAACATGGCGTACCGGGTGAAGGGAATATAGAGTCCGAGATCGTTTTTATAGGTGAAGCTCCGGGTCAGATGGAAGATGAAACAGGCAGACCGTTCGTAGGCAGGGCGGGCAAGCTATTAGAAGCTCTTCTTAAGGAAATTGGCTATACAAGGGAAGATGTATGGATCGGGAACATTATCAAACACCGTCCTCCGGAAAACAGAGATCCGCTGCCTGATGAAATTGCCGCGTGTGAACCGTACTTGGCTATGCAGCTTAAAGCGATGGAGCCTTTGATGGTGATAACGCTTGGGAGGTTCGCCATGAACTATTTTTACAGCGATGGCAGGATTACAAGGGACCGTGGCAGACTTATTAAGATCGCAGGATTTAATGTCTATCCTGTTTACCACCCAGCCGCAGCGTTGAGAAATCCGCAAATGGCTTTAGGGTTGAAAGAGGATTTTTTGAAGATACCGACGGTATTAAAATATATCAAAGAAGATTTGCAGAAACCGGACGGATCCACAGACCTCTTACAGGAAAACAAAGACCAGATAGGTTTGGGGTTATAAAATTATGAAATTTAAGAATATTGAAAGAAAAAATATAAATAACATGAATACGAACAATAATATTCAAAGCGGCGGAAAGCCGAAACTAAAAATTATCACGCTTAGCGGTACGGAAGCTGTTACTAAGAACATGACCATCTACGAATATGGCGACGATTTGATCGCGGTGGATTGCGGGATCGGGTTTCCCGATAGTGAGATGTACGGGGTGGATGTGGTGATACCTGACATGACATACCTGATCGAGAACTCTCATCGATTCAAGGCGTTGATTATTACTCATGCACATGAGGATCACATAGGTGCTATACCTTATCTGCTACAGCAGGTGAACGTTCCGATATATGCAAATAAACTGGTTCAGGGTTTGCTTTTGGAGAAGATGAAGGAGAAGAAATATAAGGGGTTAAGCGAGAGTGTGAAATTCCACCTTATTTCCAACGAAACGGAAGAGGCGCAGATCGGTCCGTTCAGGATCAAAGCTTTCAGGGTGAACCACTCGGTGCCGGAAGCGCTGGGTTTCGCAATAAAGACGCCTGAAGGAACCGTACTGCACATGGCAGATTACAAGATCGACTGGACACCAATACTTGACCCCCCTATTGATCTGGGTACTATTGCCCAGTATGGAAAAGAAGGCGTGCTCTGCCTGTTATCGGATTGTCTTGGCTCTACAACGGAAGGCTACTCGCGTTCGGAGAGTACATTAAATCAAACATTTCACGATCTGTTTGAGTCGGCAGCAGGTCGTCAGATACTTGTTACGACTATCTCATCGAACATTTCAAGGATGTATCAGATCATTGACGCGGCGCAAAAGTATGGGAGAAAAATCGTTCTAAGCGGTCGTTCTATAGATCAAAGCGTACGCGTGGCACGCGGGTTGGGGTATCTCCCATTTGATGAGAATATTTTTGTTGGAGATAAAGAGGCGTCATCACACGCGCAGAAGGATCTTGTTTACATTATTGCAGGGTGTTACGGCCAGCAAGGTTCTGCGTTGGACAGGTTAAGCCGCGATGAGAACGATGACATACAATTGCAAAATAACTCTATGGTTGTCTTTTCAGCCGATCCGAATCCCCCCGGAGTTGCCGAAGATGTAGAAAGAGTAATGGACAACCTTACCTTAAAAGGTGCGGAAGTAATATACAGCAAAATCCAGGAAAATCTGCACGTTTCAGGGCATGGTACGAGAGGAGATCTTGTAACCATTGCAGCTGTAGTAAGACCTAAGTACTTTATACCTATCGGCGGAACCGTCACTAAAGCACGTGCTTATACGCACATGGTAGAGGAACTGGGATTTCCCAACGAATCGGTATTTGAACTGCTGGAGGGTGAAAGCGTGGAATTCTCCGGCGGAGAGGCAAGAAAAGGCCCAAGACTTTCATTAAAACCTGTGTTCGTTGACGGGACAACTGTCGGTGAAGTTACCCAGATCGTTGTTAAAGACCGTGAGCAATTATCAAGTGATGGAGTTTTTGTGGTTGTTGTTCCTATCCAGGACGGAAAAATAGTACGTGGTAAGGTTGAGGTCATAACAAGAGGTTTCATTTATGTCAAGGAATCGAAAGCTTTGATGGGCAAATCAAAGGATGTTGTGAACAAAGTTCTGGACAAAAACAGCGAACAGTCTGATGACTGGGGTAATCTTAAGCACCGGATTGAGAATGATGTTGAACGTTTCCTGTGGAAAGAGACGGGAAGAAGGCCGTTGATCATTGTACATTCGTTGAATATTTAGTTATGCTTTTATTATGAGTAACCAACCACGAATTT